>Ga0114977_10000717_pt1 | contig 21947 bp, 15 predicted proteins | sample S_130805_MF_Meta_FD_87026 | JGI IMG/M metagenome (GOLD analysis project Ga0114977, IMG submission 87026) | Freshwater microbial communities from Lake Simoncouche, Canada to study carbon cycling - S_130805_MF_MetaG | ecosystem: Environmental > Aquatic > Freshwater > Lake | place: Lake...
AAGACCCGGGTAATAACGCCTATGTCGCCAAGCACTGGGTCGTGGACCTCAGCCAGTCCACCCAGGCGCTCCGCGAGTCCACCGCCGTCCAGATCTTCGAATCCGACCGCAGCCGCTTCAGCACGGGCGCGGCCCAGTTCCAGACGATCGACGAAGAACACTCCGGCATCATCGACATCACCTCGATTGTCGCCGACGGCATCACCGGCAGCAAGTGGTTCCTCGTGGCCACCCAGAACCATGCCCTCGCCACCGGCGCCAGCGCCGCGACCCTCGTCGAAGGCGGCCAGTTCATCGCCCTCAACTACAAGGTCGGCTCGGCCAGCGGCGTCGTCGGCAACCTGATGACCCTCGACAACGGCGGCGCGGTGATCGCGAACGGCGCGGCCATCACGCATAACGTCGCCCTCACCGGCACGGGCGGCGTCTTCAACACCACCGCCAACACCACGGTCTCCGGCGCCATCGGTGGCACGGGCGGCCTCTGGAAGAACGGCACGGGCACGCTGACCCTCTCGGGCGCCAACACCTACACCGGCAACACCAACATCGAAGTCGGCAAGCTCGTCGTCAACGGCTCGCTCGCCTCGTCGGTGCGCATCCTGAAGAACGGCAGCCTCGGCGGCACCGTGACGATCGCTGGCAACCTGACCAACCTCGGCACGCTCGCTCCCGGTAACTCCCCCGGCACGACCACCGTGAGCGGCAACTACCTCGAAGCCGGCACGCTCGACATCGAAGTCTGGGGTCTCACCGCGGGCACCCAGCATGACCAAGTGGTCGTCTCGGGCACCGCGACGTTCCAGACCGGCAGCACCCTGAAGGTCACCAAGACCGGTGGCACGTACGACCTGACCCGCACCCAGTCCGTCACCGCCGTCAGCGCCCTCGCCTACTCGGGTTCGTTCACGAACCTCGATCGCGGTACGCAGACCTCGCAGGTGTTCTTCAACAACGCCACGGGCCGCATCCATGGTTCGGGCCTGACCGAAACCCAGACGTTCGCCGACCTGACGACCGACACCAACCGCAAGGCGATCGCCACCGTGCTCTACGCGAACGGCCTCACCGACGGCCAGGTGATCAAGAACGGCACCGCAGTCCTCGCCGCCGGCAAGGCCTTCATCGCCTCAGGTGAGATGGGTGCCGCGACCGTCGCCTTCCTTGGCGCCGCCGACGTGGATACCGCCCTCGATGCGCTCTCCCCGGAAGTCTACGGCACGTCGATGCTGATGGCCTCACGCAACTCGCTCTCCTTGGCCCGCGCCCTCGCCGGAGCCCAGGCGTTCGGAGACACTTGGAATGCCCAAGTAGGCTATGACCAGCAGCAGTCTACCTCCACGGCCTCGACGACCTCACTCAACGGCAAGTTCGACGTGAACTCGACCTACGCCTTGCTCAGCCGCAAGGTCGGCACCGCCTCGGTCTTCTCCGTCCTGTTGGCCAACAACAATGGCAAGTCTTCCGCCAGCGGCTTCTCTTCCGAATCCTCGGGTGAGTCCTACGGCCTCGGCTTCGGTGTCGATGTCGACCTCGGACGCTTAGACTTCGGCCTGGTCAACGGCGAGTTGAAGTCCAGCGGCTCCCGCGCCGGCCAGACGTTCAGCAACCAGAAGATCAATGCCACCACGCTGTCAGCCCGCATGAGCTTCACGAAGTTGGGCGCCCTCACCCCTTACGTAGGCTTTAGCCGCAACATCACGCAGAGCGACGCCTTCTCCGAGGTCGGTACGGGGGCCAACCTCAACGTGGCTGCCGCCAAGCAGTCTGACGTCACCGCCGAAGTCGGCATGGGCTACGGCATCAAGGTCGGCGAAAACCTCACGGTCTCGCTGAATGTCGCCTACGAGCACGCCCTCACCACCGATGGTGAGACCATCAACGCGAGCTTCGCCGACGCCGCCTCTCCCACGGCCTTCACGGTCCGGACCTTCGGTGCTGGCCAGGACCTCCTCCGGGGCGGCCTCGGTCTCAGCCTAGGTCTCGGCGAAGGCCGCACCGCCGCCGTGGGCTACGACTACCACACCGGACCCGACGTAAAGTCAGCCCACCAGATCAAGGCCAGCTACTCCTTCCGCTTCTAAGCGAAAGGCATAGTCAGTCCGAAGGCCGCCCACCCGGGCGGCCTTCTTATTTTACCAAGGCGTGAAGCGGAGGCCGAAGAGCGCGAAGACGGCGGCGGCCAGCAGGCTGAGAGCTGGCAGGAAGAACGGGTCGTAATAATCGGCAGCGCGCGGCTTCTTCTCGAGGACGACGACCTTCTTCATCTCGTCGATGCGCTTGAAGACGGCGTTGAGGGCTTCGGGGGTGACGGCATTGAAGGCCTCTCCGCCGGAAGAACGGGCAATACCAATGAGCGCCGGGTCGACGGGGATGTCCGTCATGAGAACGGCGAAGACGATGATGCCCTTCTCCTTGAGGTCGGCGATAATGGGCACGTCCTTAGGCGAACGGATGTCCGGGCTTTCGCCGTCGGTGATAAGGATAATCATGCGATCACCGACCGGACGCTCAGCGAGATGGGCAGACGCACCGGTCAGGGCGTTACCGATAAAGGTCCCGCCCCAGAGCTCATCGGGGAGCACGTTGGGCGCGATGAATGGCCGCGAGAGCATGATGGTCTCGGTGTCCAGCGTCAGGGGCACCCAGTGGATAAAGTTACGCGAGAAGATCGTCAGTCCAAAGGCATCGCCCTTGCGGTGGTGCAGAAACTTCTCGAGTGACTCCATGGCGGAATCGAAACGGCTATGCTTACCCTTGCTCTGGTCACCATGGGCTCCCCGCATGCTGCCTGAGGTATCGAGCACGACCTGGATGTTAGTGAGCTGGCGCTCCACTTCCGGCGGCTGGAACGTGATGGGGTGCGCGAGGAACAGAATCGCCAGGGCAAGGAGGCCAGCCGGGAAGCAATTCGCGATGAGCACAAACCCGCGCAGAAACCATCCCCGCCGTCCCTTGGCGCCGTCATAGGGCATCGCGAGCGGCTGACCGGGGCGGACCCACTCCCAAAAGGCCAAGATGACCGGAAGGGCCAGCAGCGCCAGCCATTGGGGATACAGGAAGGTCATGGGCGGACGGCCGGATGGGCCGGCAAGCGCTGGCGGATAATGGTAGCAATCTCCGCGTCAGCGACGCCAGAGCCAGGGCGATGGAGCCAGCGTTGTAGATAATCCAACGCTTCGCCGGTACGGTCACCGTGGGCGATGGCCGCCAAGACATCGGCCATAGAGGCGTCGGCTGGCACGAGGCCTTCGCGCCAGCAACGAAGCAGGAGCATCTCGAGTCGGGCTTTCTGTTCGGCAGAGAGTCCCCCTTGCTCAAGCTCACCCAGCAGCAGGCGCAGCTGTTCGGTCAAGGTCAGCGGAGGCTTCGCGGGTAAGAAGGCCGGCTTCTTCGGGCGACGCCAAAAGATAAGCGCAAAAAGCCAAGCGACCCAGAAGACGGCGAGCGCCACTAGGGTCGCCTGATAATGCCCACGCACCTGGATGCCGATTTCCTCCGTCTCCTTGACGCGGGCCTCGAGTTCCTTGGAGAGCTTGGGGTCTCCCTGCACCTTAAAGGAAGGCAGTCCGCTCAGGGCGGTGCCGTTATCGGACATGAGGTATTCGATGAGGTCGTGCTCGCCCTCGCGGTTCACGAGGTAACGCACGTCATAGACCTTGGCCCCGGCCTTCTCGGTGACCTGAGCGATTCGCACGTTCACAGCTACGCCGTAGCGGAAAGGCTTCACGATGAGACCGGGCCCGCTGTAAGTGATAATGGCGGCCTGCTCGACACCAAGCGGTACCTTAAGATTGTCCTCCCGCTGCAGGAACCAGCAGGCAACGAGAACGACCACGAGCACAGCGAGTCCGCGGAGGAGCCAGACACGGAGCGAAGTCTTGGAGGCAGCCATGGTCAGCGGGCGGAACGGCTGGCGAAGCCGCGGTTCTTAATGAAATAGGTCAACTTACCGAGGAGCGGCTCGTCGGTGCGCAGATGGAGGTAATCAATACCGAAGCGGCTCAGCTCGGCCTTCCAGCCAGAAGAGTCGACCTGGCGGCGTCCGCCGAAGCCGACAAAGCCACGACCGGATTCAGCCTCGACGCCACGGATGATGCCCGCGCCACGCAACCCCTGCTCAGCCGGGTCTTCGAAATGCAAGACAATGCAGTCATGCCTCTGGGCCAGTACCTGCAACGCAGCAATCGCATCGGGATCATGCAGGTCACTCAGGACGATGATTGTCGTGCGCTTAGCCAACGACGGGGCGAGCTCGCGCGCCCGGGCCGATAAGGACGTGGCCTCGCTAAAATCGTGCTGCCTCAGCTGATGCGACCATTCCATGACGATATTGCGGGAAAGCGTCGGACGCACGTGCAGTTCGCGGGCGCCGCAACCGAGCAGGCCGACAGGCGTGACCGACGATTGGGCGGCGAGGCCGATACCAGTGGCCACCCGCACCGCCCAAGCGTATTTGCTAAGCGGCTGCGAGGACACGCACATGGAGGCCGAGGTATCGAGCAGCAGGTACAGGGGGATCTGCTTGGTCTCCTTGAACTCCTTGACGTAAAGCTTCCCGAGGCGTGCCGAGATCTTCCAGTCGATGAACTTGACCGCGTCGCCAGCGACATAGGGACGGGATTGGACGTACTCCAGACCGGCGCCGTGGAACACGGAATCACGCTGGCCGAAATCCAGGCTGTTCGCGAGGCGCCGGACGGCGACTTCGAACTGCCGGCTGTCGACCGGATCGTGAGGTAATGTCCGCGGACGACGCATCGGCTCAGCCTAATCCGGCGAGGATTGATGCCAGCACCTTGGCGCTGGTCTGCCCGGCGGCCGCGGCTTCATAGCTCACGCGGACACGGTGCAGGACAACGTCCTCGGCGAGTTCGAAAAGATCCTCCGGCGTGACATAATCGCGGCCGCGGATAACCGCGCGGGCGCGGGCGGCGTTGACCAGGGCCAAGCCAGCGCGGGGACTGCAACCGAAGTCTAGGTCCTTAGATTCGCGCGTGCGGCGAACGAGCTCGACAGAATGGCGGAGGAAGACCTCGCTCACATGGACGCCTTGGACGGCTTCCATCGCGGCGACGAGGTCAGCCTTCGTGCCAACGGGGGAGTCATCGATCATGTCGAACGCCGTCTTCGGGACCGCACCACCCTCTTCCTTACGCAGGCCCATGCCGAGCTGGCGCTGGAGGATGTCCTGCTCCTCGTCGCGGTCCGGATAGCCTAAGCGGTGGAGGAGCATGAAACGGTCGAGCTGTGCTTCCGGCAGTTCGAAGGTGCCGGATTGCTCGACGGGGTTCTGCGTCGCGATGACGAGAAACGGCGTCGGCAGACGCATGGTCTGCCCGCCGAGGGTGACCTTGCGCTCCTGCATCGCTTCAAGCATCGCGCCCTGCACCTTCGGCGCGGCACGATTGATTTCATCGGCGAGAAGCAGGTTCGTGAAGACCGGACCGCGATGGATGCGGAAGTCGCCCGACTTCTGGTCGACGACTTCGGAGCCGACGATGTCGGACGGCAGCATGTCGACCGTGAACTGGATGCGACGGAAATCCAGGGCGATGGCCTTGGCGACCGTGTTCACGAGGAGCGTCTTCGCCAGGCCAGGCATGCCCTGCAGCAGCAGGTGGCCACCGGTGAGGAGCGCGATCATGACGCGTTCGACGACGACGTCTTGGCCGACGACGACCTTACCGACGCGCGTACGGACATCGGCGACGAACTGGTGGGCGGCCTGGACGGCCGCGGGATTGGGATGTTTGCTCATATCTTAAGGGGTTGGGATAGGGATAGGGGTGAAATCCTCAGCGGAGTTGGCGAAGCCATTTTTCGGCAAGGGTCTTCAGATCGGCAGGCGACAGCGTGGCCGTTCCGCCGAAGCAGCCCGTCTGCACACGCTCGATGTCCAGCTGCAGTTCGGCCTTCTGGGCGGCGCTGAACTTCACCAGCGGGCTCGTGCCAAGTTTACGCAACAAGGCTACGACCGCGAAACCGTCGATGGTAGCCGGAAGCTTGAAGACATCGCGGGCACGTGGGGGGCGCGGGCCAGTATCCCGCTTGCGGAATATCAACCAAGCGACGAAAGCCGCCACGACGGCTAGGCCGAGATATAAGGTGAGGAAATAATCATCCGCGACCGCCGGCACGTAACCCGAACCTTGGGCGACCTTGACGCGATCGAGTAAGACTGAGGCCTTGGAGAGCACGATGGGGTCGATGTCCTGGTAGGTGCGCCAGACAGTAGACGTGTTCACGGCCTTGACCGTCGGGAAAGGCACGTCCGTCGCCTTGTCCGCTGCGCGGATGGCATCACCATCGAGGGTAATCGACCAGCGGCGCTCCGTGCGCGGGGCCACCTTCTCGCCCCAGGTATTAAGTTCCTTCACCATCAGAGGGTCGATGGCGGTGACCTGGCGGACCTTCGCGACGGCGGTGAGCGGAGCGAGGTCGAGCAGGTCGTCGAGCTCCGGCACGAGGCCGGAGGCGGTCGCGGCGACTTCCAGGCTGAGCGAGCCGTTGATCGCGAACTGGCGCGTGTCGAGGGTTTGCGTGACTTCGACCTTGTCGGCGGGACGCGGCAGGGGCTTGCCGGAGGCGACCTTGAGCAGCGTCTCGGCGGAAGTGGCCGGGATCGTCACCGGACCGCTCAGGTCGATGAAACGGAGTTCCATCTGCACCGGCGGAATCTTGTCGACGCTGGCGTCCTTGGCACGGACGAGCACATAGGCGAGGGAGGTCTCCTCCCAACCCGGACGGGCGCCCGGACGCGATTTAACATCCGGCGCGGCAAAGGTAATCGAACGGATGTCGAAGAACGGGGAAAGCCCTTCGGTAAGTTTCTTCTCAAACTCGTCGCGCGGCCCCTGCGGCTCCGGCCCTTTGGATGCCTGCTGCCCCCGGCGCTTCGACGCGGCGGCGACGGCGATGGCGTCATTGCTGAGATATTGGCCGAAGCGGGCGACGCGGCCCATGGCCTCGGTATGCAAGACGCTTACGATGATGCCGAACTCCTGGTTGACGCCGACGGTGTTGGGGCCGTCGACCCGCGTCTGGACGCGGATTTCGCTAAGCAACTCGTCGAGGTAGTCGGAGCGCTTCTTCAGGCCGAGGGAGAACGGATCGTCTTTGGTCACCACGAGCGTGCTGGCGAGGTAGCGGTACTTAAGATCCTCGTGCATGGGGTTGTTGGTGTCATTGAGGCGACCGTTGAGCGTCTTCGCCAGCTGGCCCATGTGCGTGGGCGCGAGTTTCCCCGGCAGCGCGAGGATGGCGGCACGGATACGGCCAAGGGCGGCGCGGTTCATCGGCTTACCGAGATTGACCTGGCCGGTGCTGCCGATGCCGAGCACGGCGTTGAACCAGCTGAGGTAGGGGTCGATGGAATATTCGTTGGCTGGCAGACGGACGACCTGGCTACCGTAGGCGTCCGCGGAGCGCTGGAAGTAGTCTTGTGAGCGGAGCGCCTTTTCTTTCGCCACCACGAGGCGCCGAGCAGGCTCAAGCGGCGCGAGGTCCTGGAAGCTTTCGAAGTCGGCCCAATCATTGAGGACGACCGCGCCGAGCAGGAGCGCCTTATACGCATCGGGCCGGCTGGCCTGCCATTCGTCGATGATCTTGAGTAAGGAAGCGTAACCGGCCTCGGCCATTACGTAAGTCTGGGCTTCATTGCGGCGAGTGAGACTGCCACGCTGGACATCCGCCCGGCGCCAGCGGTCGCCGAGGTTGGTGTGCATCTTCTGGGTCAGCAGGAAGAACAGCTGTTCGTCCATCTTGGCGGTCGGGCCAAACACGCGCTCGATGTGCGAATCGCGGTAGGCTTCGGCATTGCTGTAGGCTAGGTCGAAGGCGTTGACCACCTTGGCTTGGTCGCGCGGGGCGACGCCGGCCTTACGGAAGACGGCCATCATCCGGGCCAAGCTCTCGATATTGCGCTCCATCATCACCGGGGTAATCGGGATACGGGCGTCCTCGGGGAGACCATAGCGTCGGCGGAGTTCCTCGGGTAGCTGAGGGTTGTGGGCCTGACCCCAAGCGAGCAGGAAGTCCTCGGCCAAGGCGACGCCAGCGGCAGGGTGACGACGGGCGAGCTCGACGATACGGTCAGCGGCGAGTTCGAAATTGGCGCTGACGATGATGGCGCGGGCGAGGCTAGCATCGAAGCGATCGCGGAGGTCGGCCGGCAAGGCCGCCTGCCATTTACCTGCGGGGGCGAGAAGCAGCATCTCCTCGGGGTCGATTTCACTGGAGCCGTTACGGGTGTTGCCACCCCGACGCGGCACGCCGGCCTGACGGCTGAACGAGTTTTCAACCTCCGTCATCCATGACTCCGCCATGAGCGCGAGGACCTGACTCCAGTTGCCGGAGGCGGCTTCGGGATTCTCGGCGATGAGGTTGGCGAGGACGGTCTGGGCACGGAGGTTATCGATGCGCTGGGCCGCGGCCGCGTGCGTCTCGTTCTGGATCTTACGGGAAAGCCCGCCGACGAGCTTCAAGGCCGAATCCGGCTGGGCTCGCATCAGTTCGGCGAAAGTGCCACTGAGCACAGCAGGCGAGACTTGCGTGAGCACACGGAGCATTTCGCCGGCGGCCTTGGTCTTCTCCCAGTCATTAACCTTCTTCTCGGAGCGAAGCAGCGCAACGTTGTCGCTCCAGATGCGGGAGATCTGGTCGCGCTGAGCCAATTCGGTGGCCTGTTCGGCGGCTAGGAAAGCGGCAATCTCCTGACGGAGCCCTTCGTCGGCGACCTTATCCAGGTCGGAGCCGTCAGGTAGATAGGCTTTGGCCAAATCACGGAAACCACCGGCGAGGAGAACGCGGCCCGCGGCGAGGCGACGGGCAGGATCCTTGCCGCCGAGACGTTCGGTGCCGTGCGCGAGACGCTCGGCAATCCAGAAGCTCTCGTTGGGCGAGACGACCTGACCGAGCATCTGCCCGACCTTACGTAGCTCGAGGTCGTTCAATTCACCTGGCGCAGCATCGGCGAGGGCGAAGACGTCCTCAATGCGCACGCCGTTCTTTGGACGCTCGGCGAGATCGGAGAGAATCTTGTCGTAGATACCGCGGCCGAGTTCGGGCGGCAGCGCGGCCAGTTCGGCGCGCACCTGCGCCCAGTCGCCGAGACGGAAGGCGGAGAGGAAGCGTGTGTCAGCGGTCGCGCGGGCGTCGGGCTTGGCCGATTTCTCCATCGCGGCGAAGACTTCGGTCAAGTCGCGGGAATACCGATGGCGGAGCAGGCGCTCATACTGCTGCTGCGTCTTGGCGTCGAGCGGCCCAGCCTGCTGGGCAGGCAAGGTCGCGGCGAGCACGAGGGCGGCGCAGAGGAACGGACGGAGGAGTCTCATGGTGTTTTATGTTTAGAAAGTGCGTGGGTTCAGGAACCGTTGTCGGGGATCTTCTTGATCTCCTCGAAGAGTTTGCGGTCGTCCGGTTTGTCGGGCTTGGCCTTCGGCTCGGGTCCACCGAGGAGCGCCGCGGCGGCCTTGGCTTTCTTCGGGTCTGGCTTACCGGCGGGCTTAATCTGGAGAGCGGCTTCGAGGTTCTGCTGCTTGCCGGCACCAATGCCGGTGACGCCTTCGACGGGCTTGATCCCGCCAGCAGCTGGCTTCACACCTTCGGGCGGCTTCACTCCCTTGACCCCTTCGAGTCCCTTGGCAGGAGGAGGAGGCGGCGTGGCCTTCGTGCCCGCACCTTTCACAGCTTCAGCCGGCTTCACCCCTTTGACCCCTTCGAGTCCTTTGGCGGGAGGAGGCGGCGGCGTGGCCTTCGTGCCGGCGCCTTCGACGGGCTTAGCGCCCTCGGTCACGGAGGCGGGGGGAGGTGTCTGCTTCACGGCCTTGGCTCCGCCCGGCGCCTTCACGCCATCGACCTTATCGACTCCTTGCACGGTGGTAGGTGCGACGTTCTTCGTAGCGGGGTCGACCTCCTTCACCTTGCCGGAACCTTCCTGACGAACGCCACGCACGCCTTCGACAGCGGAGGGTGCCGGAGCCACCTGAGCGAAAACACAGGCGCAGAGGGCGCAGGCCCAGAAGGGGCGAATGAGGAGGGTTTTTTTCATAAAGCGTTCTGACGGACGGAGCGGGCGAATTCCGCTTCGACCCGCTTCTCGTAGTCGGCGAGGGCCGCAGGGTCTTGGTGTTCGGCGAGGTAGCGGAAGACCTGGCGGGTGCGTTCGGCGTAAGGACGCCATTCATCCTCGTTGGCTCCATTCGCCTTGAGCAAGGAAGTCGCGTAGAAATAACCTTTGCCTAACGTTTCACGGATAGCACGGGTCGTCGCACCATCCTCGCCGTCGACCGCCGCCGATTCCTTCAGTAGCTGGGCCAAGTCAGCGATCGCTCCAGCGACGTCGAGCATCTCAATCTTCGCCTTCGCTTTTGCGAGGCGCAGCTGATGGCGGACGGACGGGCGTTCTTCCTGCGGCAGTTCGGCGGAGAGCTTGTCGTATTCCTCGACCACCGTTGCCCAGTCGGGCTCCTTGGCATGCTCGAGTTCCCGGATACGTACGAGATGGTCGCGGGCCTTCTCGCGGGCCATCTGGGCCTGACCTTCGTTGAAATGATAATACACCACCCCGACGGGGAAGAGCAGCCAGAGCAACGTGAAGAACTTCCTCATCGGACGACGCCCTCCCCTGCTTCGGCTTCGATACGAACGACGCGCCAACGGGCGCCGAGATACTGCAAGGCCACGGGCAGCAGCGCGAGTACCCCGGCGCCCAAGGCCATGGCGAGCAGGGCCAACTGCGCGAGACTGAGCCCGGACTTCGGCAACGCCGTGCGCTGGACGAGGTCGCCCAAGGCATCAGTGGGTAGGTGCTTCTCGTTCACATCAAAATAAGAACCACGCAGCGCGCGCGCGACCGTCGTGAGCACTTCGGCATCCTGCCGGGATTGGTGGCCCGCAATGAAGGTGCCCTTGCGCGGATTACCCACGCCGAGGATGAGCACGTCCTTAACGGACTTCGGACGAGGCAGGATGGGCTGGAGCGGGATGGTGTCGCCGTCGGTGAAGACGATCAGCCGTACCGTCTGCGCGGGCAGGCCATCGACCCCCTTGACCGCGGCGTTGATGGCGGTCCCGAGATCGGTCGAGCCGGCCTTCATCACATATTGAACCGGCAAGCCGTTGAAGACATTGCGGACGAGTTCCGGATCATGGGCGTCCATCACCACGGAATGCGCCTCGGTGTAGAATCCGATGACGCCGTAGCGAAGGTCGCCACCGACGCGCATGAGCACCGCTTCGACTTCTTCGCGCATCCGCTCCTGACGAGTCTGCTTCCCTTCCGGCCCGGCGTCCTTGAGGTACATGCTGGGCGAAAGATCGGCCACGAATACCAGCCGGACCGGCTCCTTGGTGTCGGCTGGTTTACCGTCCTTGGCCGCCTGATGCAGTTGCCACATCACCGCCAAGCCCCAGGCGAACGCCGTGATCGCTAGGCATCGCAGGAAAGGAGCCAACACAGTCCAGCCGCGAGAGGCGGCCTCCGGACCGAAGGCTAAACGGGCGGCAATCCGCACCCGACGGGCATGCAGGCCCTCCGCCATAGCGGATAGCAGCAGCACCAGTAGCGCGGCGGACAAGGGGTTCATGGGGTGCGACACGGGGAGTGTCGGAAGGCCGAAAAGTAGGGTGGTTCCGACGGGGTGCAAACGCCCTTTGACGGCTGGGTCCGCAAGCATGGCGGTTGTGAATAACTTACCCGCCCCGGCTTATCCAAGAAGCGTCGTATCAGCCCCAAAAGATACGGCTTTTCAGAGCCGGATGCGAAGGCGCGGGGAGATGGGCGTACCAGCGTCGCGGCGCGGACTCTTCGGGCCTTTGCCCGGCGCCTCGTCATCCGCCGCTAGGGCCTTCTCAAATTCCTTGGGCATCGGGGCGGTCGCCTTGAATTCTACCTTTGCGCCCTGCCAGTCGAAGGACAGTTGCGTCGATTCCGCATGCAGAAAGAGACGCTTGAAGCCTCGGGCGGTGCCGACGGCCTTATTGAATTCGAAATCACCGTAGGTGCGGTCGCCCAGGATCGGATGGCCGTGCGAGGCGGTCTGCACACGTAGCTGGTGCGTGCGGCCGGTCCGCGGCTCAAGTCGGATGAGGGAAAGCGGCAATGAACCACCAGCGGCGCGTTGCCAGGCGTAGACCGTCACCGCCGGCGCGCCTGCACCCGTCTCGGAGCGGACGCCGCCGCCGGGGCCCTTCGACTTCGACATCTGATCCTGCCAGGTGCCGCGCGGCGTGCGGAGGCCCCGTCCGCGGATGAGCGCGACATATTGCTTCGAGACCTGTGCGCGCGCGAACATCTTACGGACCAGATCGGCGACGTCGGCGTCGAGCGAAAGGAGCAACGTTCCGCTGGTCGGCGAATCGAGCCGGTTAAGCAGGTAGACGCGACGGATGCCGCCCCTGCCGTCACGGACATGGAAGGCCTCTTCGTCGAGCGAGTAGTTGCCCGTGATCAGAATCGTGCCCTTCTCCGCGACTTCGCCAGGATTGGGATGCGAGAGGATGCCGTCCGGCTTCTCGACCGCGATGAGGCCGCATTCGTGCGCAGCGACCACGCTTACGCCGCGTCCAAACGGGATCCAATCAGTGGCCAGTGTCATCAGTGGTAATGGAAGTTAATCGTGACCGTGTCGCTCTCGCCGTACATGGCGACCATATCCGCTCGCCAGATATCATAAGGCGCCGGCGCCATCACGGCATCCTTGCAGGCGAGGCTCATCACGCGGGTGACCTCGCTACCGAGGATCTGGGCATCCGTGACGGTGCCGTCGCGATGCAGCCGGAAACGCACGATCACGCTTCCGCGGGAGAGGCCTTCGAAGCGGGAACGCTCGATGATACTCCACCAACTGGATTGGATGGCCTCCAACATCCGCTGCGTATAGTCACCGTAATTACTGAAGCGCGCATCGACAGCGATGGATCCGGCGCGACTAACGCCGACAGGGCGGCGCAGGAGGAGACCATAGGTGCCGGAAGGCACGGCGGCGCGCGGACGATCGGGATTGGCCGCGACGGGGACGGGAGCCGGCGCGGGCTGGGCGGCCGACTTGCCCGGCCCGGGCGGAGGCACGGCCTTGACCGGCGCAGCCATCGAGACGGAAGGCTGGGTGGCGGGGGCGGCCTGAGATTGATCGATGGAGCGCGGCTTGCCCTGGGCGATCCGGAGCTGCTCAGACGTGCCCGCAGATTTCGGCAGAGGCGAGTTGGTCGGCATCTTCTCCGGAACCGGCTGAGCGGCGGTCTGATTACGGGAGGAAGTAAACGGAGTGGTCTTGGGGACGGCCTGGTTGGCGAGCGGGTTCGTTTCGATGAAACGCAGCTTTGGCGGCAGGCGGGCTTCGTCGATTTTGACCGGGGCCGTCAGGACTTCGACTGGTCGGACAAAGGCGACGACTTTCTGGAAACTGTCAGGTACGAGCCAGAAGAGGAGCAGATGCAAGCCGAGCGAGGCCACGACGGCGATGGCCGCGGATCGGAATTCGGTGGTTCTCTCTGACTGCACGGGGAGAAGTTAGGCGACCGTGGCCCAACTTCAAGCGTAGGCGGGACCGATTATCGGCCGGGAAACTCCTGCGTGAGCGCCACTAGGGTCCGGCGGCAGTCCTCGCGCGTGCCGATCACCACATAAAGCTGGTAGCCGTAGTCGCCGGGCTTGATGCCAGCGGGCGAACGGAGGCGGAACACGCAGTTCCACTTCACGACCTTGTCATGCTCGAACTTGAACCGTCCGTAGCCGACGGCGGGCTGATCCGCAGGCGGGCGGTACGGCGTGAAGACACCCATGGCATGGTCGCCCGAAGGCGTCGAGAGCACGACCGGGTCGCGCTGATCGCCGTTCTGGCGGGACAAGGGAACAAGGGTCGAGGTCTTGGCATCGAACCGGAGCTCCTCGCTGAAACCCCAAGGCATGTAACCGGTCAGCGCCTCAATCTGGAGATAAGTATGCGGGCGGTCGGCCGGCACGGTGAACTTCACCCGATAGTCCAGCACGTGGTCCATGCCCGGGCGACCGATGCGCACCTGCTTGGTCAGGACATGGTCGGAGAGCAGGCGGTCGTTCAACGCGAGCTTGCCACCCGACTTCATGCCCGGCGCGAGCCAATAGGCCATGCGCGTGCGCGTCGAGAGCACGCCGTCCTTAAACGAGATCATTTCTAGTCGGCTGGTCGACTTCGGCCCAAGCGCGTCAACAACCGAACCAGCCTCGGTCGGATTATAGCATTCGACATGATAGACACCGTCGATGTCGGCGTTGATTGCCGACTGCAGCTGGCGGCCGTGATCATGCGAATCGATAAACTCGACGCCCGCCCACTTCACGGAATCGATCGCGCCGGCAAGACGACTCGTGGTCCGGATGACCAGCGGCTTGCCACCGATGAAGCCAGAGAACTCGGCATCGCCATACACGACTGGCGCCTGGGCGCAGGCCCAGAGGGGCAGAAACAGGAGGAGTGCCTTCATGCGGTGATTCTTTCCAAGATACCAAGGGTCGCGAGGCGTTGCTTCACGAATTCGACCGGTAGGCCCATGATCGTCGAGATCGGCTGCTGGAAGTCGTCGATGATGATCTCCTTGCCCTGCTGGATGCCATAGGCGCCGGCCTTGTCCAAGGTGTTCACCAAGGCTTGGTAGCGAGTGATGTCTTCTTCGGAAAGCTCGCGGAAGCGCACCCAGGCCGTGACGTCATGGGCCTCGTCGATACCGAGCGTGGGACAGAGCAGGCACACCCCGGTGTGGACGGTGTGTTCGCGGCCAGAAAGACGGCGGAGCATCGCACGCGACTCGGCGAGATCGGCCGGCTTGTTCAAGGCATGCTCGCCGAGGGCCACCGTGGTGTCGGCCCCGAGGACGAGCGACCCAGGATGAAGGCGAGAGACCGCTGCGGCCTTCAGTCGGGCGTTGTGCAGCACCATCTTCGCCGGGTCGGTCGTCGGGTCCTCATGTTCGGTCACCGCGGCCACCAAGACGCGATGCGGGATGCCCGCCTCACGGAGCAACTCCGTCCGCCGGGGCGAAGCAGAGGCCAGGATAAGGACGAGTGACGACACTCCCCGATAGATGCGGAGTAACCCAAATAAGACAATCGTAGAGCCCGCGGGATGACCTTTAGCCGGGCCCGGGCGGGAACCTTCGGCCTCGGCTTGCAGTCTTCATCAACTGCCCTCATTTAAACTGTCCTGCCCCAATGCCTTTGCGACTGTCCGCACCCCTTGCCCTCGCCCTGCTGGCCCTCGCCGTCGGGACACCCGCAATCTGGGCAGCCGACAACGACCAGGCCGAGAAGGCCGTCGCCCTGCTGGATTCCCGTTGCTTCAAGTGCCACAGCCATGCTTCGGGCAAGAATAAGGGTGGACTGGTCATGGACAGCCTGGCCGGCCTCACGACCGGCGGTGATGGCGGTGCGGCCCTGACACCTGGTGACCCGGCCAAGAGCCTCTTCCTCCAGAACATCCTCTCGTCCGACCCGGAGAAGATGATGCCGCCCAAAGGCGACCGTCTGACGAAAGACGAAGTCACACTCCTCCAAGACTGGGTGAAGTCCGGAGCGGCCTGGCCGAAGAGCCGCACCAAGGCGCTCGTTGCTGGCCGCTACCTCCCTGGCACCATCGGTGCCAAGGAAAAGACTTGGTGGGCCTATCAAGCCGTCAAACGTCCCGAACTTCCTGCCGGGCAGGCCGCCCATCCGATTGATCGCTTCATCGACGCACGTCTTGCCAAGGAAACCCTCACGCCCGCCGCCGAGGCCGACCGATCCGTCCTCATCCGTCGCCTCACCTTCGACGTCACTGGCCTACCGCCCTCCCCTCAAGAGGTCTCCGCCTTCGTTAAATCCACCGACCCACTGGCCTACGAGCAGCTGGTCGACCGCCTGCTGGCTTCGCCCGCCTACGGGCAGCGGATGGCCCGTACCTGGCTCGACCTCGTACGCTACGCCGACAGCGATGGCTTCCGTATCGACGACTTTCGCCCGAGCGCCTGGCGCTACCGCGATTACGTCATCAAGGCGTATAACGACAACAAGCCCTACGACCGCTTCATCCAGGAACAAATCGCTGGCGACGAACTCTTCCCGGGCGACACCCAAGCCCTCACGGCCCTCGGTTACCTCCGCCACTGGATCTACGAGTATAACAACCGCGACGCCCGGAGTCAGTGGGAGAGCATCCTGAACGACCTGACTGACACCACCGGCGACGTCTTTCTCGGCGCCGGCATGCAGTGCGCCCGCTGCCACGACCATAAGTTCGACCCCATTCTACAGCGCGACTACTTCGCCCTCCGCAGCTTCTTCACCAACACCCTGCCGGTCGAGAACCGCGCCGCGTGGACGCCAAAGGAAGCCAGCGAGCACGCCCGTAAGCTGGCCGCCTGGGAGAAGGAAACGAAGTCGATCCGCGACGAGATCACCGCGCTCGAAAAGAAATACCGCGAGACCGCGACCAACAACGCCGTAAAGATCTTCCCGGAAGACATCCAGGCGATGATCGCCAAGCCGGACGCTCAGCGCACGGCCTACGAGCAACAGATTGCCGCGCTCGCCTGGCGCCAAGTCGACTACGAATACAATCGGCTCGATCGTTCGATCAAGGGTGCCGATAGCGTGAAACACGCCGACCTGAAGCGCCAGCTGGCCGAACACGATAAGCAGAAGCCGGAAGACCCGCCCTTCGTCCTCACCGTTCGCGAGACCGGTGCACAAGGCGTCGACGCAGTGATCCCCAAGAAGAACACCATCGTCCCGCCCGCCTTCCTCACCGTCCTCAGCGCGCAGTACCCAGCTGAACCCGCCAAGATCGTAACCCCCGCCGACGGCACTACCACCGGCCGACGCACCGCGCTGGTGCAGTGGCTGACCGACAAGTCGAACCCCTTCACCGCCCGTCTCGCGATGAACCGACTCTGGCAGCTGTGCTTCCGTCGCGGACTGGCGCCCTACGCGAGCGACTTCGGCCGCCTCGGCGAACCGCCCTCGCACCCCGAACTACTCGACTGGCTTTCCGCGGAGTTCATGGCGAAGGGCTGGGACCAGAAGGCCATGCACCGCCTCATCCTGACGAGTGCCGCCTATCGCCGCTCCTCCCTGCACCCTGACCCCAAGGATGGCCAGCTCAAGGACCCTCAGAACGCCCTGCTCTGGCGCTTCCAACCCCAGCGCCTCGAGTCCGAGCAGATTCGCGACGCCCTCTTCACAGCCTGCGGCGACCTCAAGACCGACAAGCAGGCCGGCCCGAGCGTTGTTTACGGCGAACCGGTGCGCAGCATCTTCACGCGCATCATGCGCAACAACCGCGACCCGCTGGCCGACGTCTTCGACGCACCGCAGTGGTTCAGCAGCGCCTCCTCCCGCGACGTGACCACGACCCCGATCCAGTCGCTCCTCCTGCTCAATAGTCCGTTCATGCTCAAACGTGGGGAGATTCTCGCCACGCGCATCGCCAAGGAAGTCCCCAAGGATGAAGCCGCCCAAGTTAGCCGCCTCTACCAGGTGCTCTTCGCCCGCACGCCCACCACAACCGAAGCCGCGCGTGCCGCCGCCTTCCTCAAGGAAGTCCGCTCCCAGAAGAACTCTTCGGCGGTGGACGCCGCCGTCGCCAACGATTTCCTGCCGGAGAAAGTCCCGTTCCGCGACGGTCAGGGCGCTCACCTTGACGCCGCCCATCGCAAGCCGTTCGTCGCGCGCGGTGCGACTGAAGCCGACCTCGCCCAAGGCTTCACCATCGAGGGCGTCATTGTTCCCCGCTCCGTCAGCGATACTGGCGCGGTCCGCGTCATCGCCGCCCAAATCGGTAAGAGCAAAGACGACGGCTACTGGCAGTTCGGTGTCACCGGACTAAAGTCGCGCCGCGCCCCGCGCGTGCTCGTGCTCCAAGCCCACGGCCCCCTCCTCGACGGTACCTTCGGCGAAGCCGTCCAGTTCTCGAACCTCCGCATCGAGATGAACAAGCCTTACTACGCTTCAGCCGCGGTACGCTTCGCGGACAAGAACGGGCCGGGCGAAGTGAGCTTCACGCTGAAGGACCTCGCCAACGACGACGAGCCCCTGCTGCATGACCGCGTCGCCACCAGCCTCACCGGCGTGCGCACCGCCACCCAGCCGATCCAGCTCGGTGGCAAAGGGACGGACCGCGAAAGCTCCTTCCACGGCGTCATCGACGACCTACGCCTGAGCGCGGGCGTGCTCGACGACCAAGGGTTACTCTACGCCAACGAGGACATCAAACCGAGCGCCCTTGGCTTCTGGCGCTTCGAGAACAAGACAGGCACCCTACGCGACTCTTCCGGCAAGGGCCGTGACCTAGCTATCGGCGAAGCCAAAGCCGTCACGCCCGAAGCCAAGACCGCCCAAGCTCCACTGGCCGCGCTCTGCCACGCCTTGCTCAACTCCTCCGAATTCCTCTACGTCGAATGAACGATCCACGCTGCCATCGCATCGAAGCGACCTCTTCTCGTCGCGACTTCCTCTTCGGCGCCGGCCTCGGCCTCGGCGCCATGGCCTTCAGCGACCTACTCGCCAAGGACATCGCCGCCGCCGCCGCCGGCTCTCCACTCCAGCCCGGCGTCGGGCACATCAAGCCCCGTGCGAAGCGCGTCATCTTCCTCTTCATGGAAGGCGGTCCGTCCCAGATGGACCTCTACGACCCGAAGCCACTGCTGAACAAGCTGGCCGGACAGCGCCTGCCCGACAGCTTCGGCTCCGTCATCACCGCGATGGGCGAATCGAAGTCGCCCCTCCTCGCCTCGAAGCGGGAATGGAAACAGTACGGCCAGTCTGGCCAATGGTTCTCAGACTGGATCCCGCATATCGCGTCCTGCTCCGATGACCTTGCGGTGATTCGCTCCTGCAAGGCCGACGGTATCAATCACTCCGCCGGCGTCTGCCAGATGAACACTGGCTCCATCCTCGCGGGCAAGCCGTCTCTCGGCTCGTGGATCAATTACGGCATCGGCTCCGAGAATAACAACCTGCCCTCGTTCATCGTGATGCAGGATAATCAGAATACGGTGATCAACGGCCCGCGCAACTGGGGCGCTGGCTTCATGCCGGCGGTTTACCAAGGCGTGCGTATCTCTGGCGGCTCCGAACCGATTCCGAATCTCAATACTCCCGAGGCCGTCAGCGCCGATCTCCAGAAATCTAAGCTCCAGCTGATCAATAGCGTGAATAAGGACTTCGCGGCCCGCTACCCCGACCGCTCCGAGCTCGGCGCCCGCCTGGCCAGCTACGAGATGGCCGCGCGCATGCAGGCCGAAGCCCCGGGCGTCGTCGACCTCACCGGCGAGACGGAAGCCACGCGCAAACTCTACGGACTCGATGATAAGACGACCGAAGGCATGGGACGCCTCTGCCTGCTCGCCCGCCGGATGGTCGAACAAGGCGTTCGCTTCGTGCAGATTTACCATGGCGCCGGCTCGAAGTGGGATGCGCATGCGAAGATTGAATCGAATCACTCCGGCCTCTGCGCCTCGATGGATAAGCCGGTTGCTGGCCTCATCAAGGACCTCAAGTCCCGCGGCCTCCTCGAAGACACGCTCGTCGTCTGGGGCGGTGAATTCGGCCGCACCCCGATGTCCGAGAAGGGCGACGGTCGCGACCACAACCCGACCGGCTTCACGATGTGGATGGCCGGCGGCGGCGTCAAAGGCGGCCAGGCTATCGGCAGCACAGACGATCTCGGCCTGCGTGCCATCGAGAACCCTCTCCACGTCCACGACCTGCACGCGACTATCCTGTGGTTGCTCGGCATCGACAACATGGGCCTGACCTACCGTTATAAAGGCCGACCGGAACGCCCGACGCAGAACGAAGGCGAGCCGTACAAGAAGATCGTCGGGTGAAGGTAGGGCGGCCATTGCCATGGCCGCCGTTCGCCAGGTGAGGTGCGTAACTGCATCGACTCAACGGCGGGCACGCAGAGCCCGCCCTACCTAAGGCATCGAGATACGCCATACATGGCCGCCGTTCGCATCGGCACGCGCGACGAACCGGGCATACTTCTGGGTAAACTTATGTCCGTCCGCCCACGGCGGCCATGGCAATGGCCGCCCTACCTTTTCAGCTTCCCCAATTTCTCCCCGGCCGCCTTCAGTGTCTCCTCCTTCTTAGCGAAGTGGAAACGGATATAGCGGTGCTCGGGTTCGCGGAAGAACGATGAGCCGGGTACGCCGGCGACGCCGATGTCCTTGATCAGCCATTCGGCGGCTTCGGTGTCGGTCTTGAAACCGAGGGGCGAGATATCGAGCAGCGAGTAATACGCGCCCTGCGGTTCGGTGAACTTCAATCCGGTCTTGGCGAGGATCGACGTGAAGAGCATCCGCTTGGCGGCGTAAAGCTGGCCGAGTCCGGCGTAATACGAATCGGGTAATTCCAAACCCGCCACCGCGGCCTCCTGTAATGGAGCGGCCGCGCCGACCGTCAGGAAGTCGTGCACCTTTCTGGCCTGCGCAATGACATGCGGGGCGGCCTGAACATAACCGAGGCGCCAGCCGGTGATGGAGTAAGTCTTCGAGAGCGAATTACAGGTGATGGTACGTTCGAAGGCGCCAGGCAAAGCGGCGAAGTGGACGTGCGTGTTCGGCGCGTAGACGATGTGCTCATACGGTTCATCGGTGATGACGAACGCGTCGTACTCTTCGGCGAGCCGGAGGATTGTCATCAGCTCGTCGCGCGTGAAGACCTTACCGCAAGGATTTGAAGGATTGCAGACGATGATCGCCTTGGGCTTCTGGGCGAAGGCCTTCGCGAGCTCGTCAGGGTCGAATTGGAAATCCGGCGCGCGCAGCGGGACGTAGATCGGCTCGGCGCCCGAGAGGATGGCGTCGGCGGCGTAGTTCTCGTAGAACGGGGAGAAGACGATCACCTTGTCTCCCGGATTACAGGCGGTCATCATTGCGACCATCATCGCTTCGGTGCTGCCGCAGGTGACGACGAGGTGCTGGTCGGGATCAATCGCCAAGCCGCTGAAGCGATTGATCTTCGCCGCGAGCGCCTTGCGAAACCTTGGCGCTCCCCAGGTGACGGCGTATTGATGGTGCGGACCACGCGTGGCGCGCTCCAAGGCGGCGAGGAGCTCCTCAGGCGGGTCGAAGTCGGGGAAGCCTTGGGAGAGATTGATGGCCCCGTGCTGATTGGCGAGGCGGGTCATCCCGCGGATGACGGATTCGGTGAAACCGGCGAGGCGGCGGGCGGTCGAAGGCATGACTCAGCCTACCCGCCGGGACCTTGCAGGCAATCCCGGGCGTAGGGATTGACCCCAAGGACTCCGCATAAGTATCTTACGACCTAGGGAAACACCCGCCTCCCCACCCTGTCTGATTCCTATCGCCGATGCGACGACTCCTCCTTCTAACCTTGCTGATCAGCGCCGGCGGCAACGTCGCCGCCCAGGTCACCCCGAGCCCCAACGCCGGCAACGATAGCGCCAGCGGCACGAAGGCCACTAAGGCTCCGGTTGTCGCACGCAAGGCGCCGAAGGTCGACTGGACCACCGTCTCCAACGGTCAGGTGAGCGTTGAACTCTGTGAAGACTGGAAACCGACCGCCAATATCTGGCCGGAAAAGCCCCTCGCCGTGACCGATAGCTACGTCGCCCCGGCTTTCGGTTTTGCCCGCGTGCCCGAGAAATACGTCGATACGGGCGTGCGCGCCGAACGCGGCAACCCTTACCTACTCCGCGCCCTCGCGAGCGTGAAACTTCCGGCGGGTAAGCATCGCCTACTCCTCCGCGGCCGTGGTGCCTCGGCGCTCTTCATCGATGGCAAACTGCAGGTTCAGACGCCCTTCCCTCCCGCCAGCACTGACAACAAGCCGGTCAAAGATCAGGACAAGTATCTCGACCTGGGTGGCGACTTCCGCTTCGCCCCGCCCGGCAACCGCGACGCTTGGGTCGAATTCGAAACCAAGGGCGGCGAACACCGTATCATCCACGAGTCCGTCGTCGGCT
>Ga0114977_10000719_pt1 | contig 21886 bp, 19 predicted proteins | sample S_130805_MF_Meta_FD_87026 | JGI IMG/M metagenome (GOLD analysis project Ga0114977, IMG submission 87026) | Freshwater microbial communities from Lake Simoncouche, Canada to study carbon cycling - S_130805_MF_MetaG | ecosystem: Environmental > Aquatic > Freshwater > Lake | place: Lake...
ATCCAGGGGGTCGGTCCTTGCCATGGGCGCAGGCCAGTCCCATCGACAGGCAAGGAGGCGACCTTAGCTCGAAGCCAATCCCAGCTGGCGTCCTTAGCGAGGGCGGGGACTTGAAGCAGATGCCTCAGGGGGAAAACGACAAACCCGCGCTCCTGCCATCGGGGGTGGGGGAGGGTGAGGTCGGGGAGCTCGATGGCCCCGCCTTCATAGAAAAGCACATCGATATCGATCGTGCGGGGCCCATCTTTGATTGTCCGAACACGGCCTAGTTTCGTCTCAATGGAGAGACAGCTGGCTAGTAATTCCTCGGGATTTAAGTCACAAGTTAATGATAGACAGGTATTTAAAAATGAATCCTGCTCTTTGTAGCCCACCGGGTCAGAGTCAAAGGCCTCAGAAATAGCCAAGATATTGGTTTCAGGCAGGGCGGCCAAGGCCATCACCGCTTGTTCTATATAGTAGGCCCGGTCTCCCAGGTTGCTGCCGAGCCCAAGTAGGTATTGGCGCTGGCCTGCTTTCACACCCGTTCCCGGCGAATTTTAACAGAAATAGCCTCAAAATCCGCAGCTACTGGGGCGAACGGCTTGTTGACCTCGACCGTCACCGCTTTGACCACAGGGAAAGACCCGAGGATGCGGGCGGCGATTTGTTGGGCGAGGGTCTCGATTAGGTAGACCGGCTTACCGGTTAACTGGCCTTCGACCGTCCGGATAACATCCGCGTAATCTACGGTCAGCTTGAGGTCGTCCGCTGCGGCTGCGGGGCGGGTGTCTACTTCCAGGTCAACGGAAACCGTGAAGCGCTGGCCTAGCCGCTTCTCCTCGGGGAGGGCGCCGTGATGGCCGAACGACCGAATTCCGCTGATCCTAATGATGTCCACGCCCCGATGAATGCCGTCTCCGCCCGCCCCTGCAAGCGCCTTCCCGCAAATGTGTGCAGTCCCCTCTTGACCACCCTTCCAAGGGTCGCTGACAGTCCGCGGAACACTATGCCTAAGAGGACCGATATCCGCACCATCCTCATCATCGGCTCGGGTCCGATCATCATCGGCCAAGCCTGTGAGTTCGATTATTCCGGCACCCAAGCGTGTAAGGCCCTCCGCGAGGAAGGCTACCGCGTGATCTTGGTGAATTCTAATCCGGCCACGATCATGACGGATCCCGAGACCGCGGACGTCACTTACGTGGAGCCGCTCACGGTTGAATCCGTGGAACGCATCATAGCCAAGGAAAAGCCCGATGCACTCCTCCCGACGCTCGGCGGCCAGACGGCCCTGAATCTTTCCCTTAAACTCGCCCGCACGGGCATCCTCGCCAAGTACGGCGTTGAGCTCATCGGTGCGAAAGAAGATGCGATTGAGCGCGGCGAAGACCGCGAGAAGTTCAAGAAGCTGATGCTGGAGATTGGTCTCGATGTCCCGCGCTCGCGCGTGGTCAAGAACCTCGAGGAAGCCCGCGAGACGATTGCGCTCATCGGCGGCGAATTCCCCGTCATCATCCGTCCGTCCTACACCTTGGGTGGTACGGGCGGCGGTATCGCCTATAACCGCGAAGAGTATGACCGCATGGCCCAGGCCGGCCTCGACGCTTCGCCGGTGCATGAGGTCCTCGTCGAGGAATGCCTGCTCGGCTGGAAGGAATACGAGATGGAAGTCATGCGCGACCACAAGGATCAGTGCGTCATTATCTGCTCGATTGAAAACTTTGACCCGATGGGCGTTCACACGGGTGACTCCATCACCGTCGCTCCCGCGCTTACGCTGACCGACAAAGAATACCAGTTGATGCGCGATGCTTCGTTCGCCGTCATCCGCGCCGTCGGCGTGGAGACGGGTGGCTCGAACATCCAGTTCTCTGTCAATCCGGCCAACGGCCGCATGATTGTCATCGAGATGAACCCGCGCGTCTCGCGTTCGTCGGCCCTCGCCTCCAAGGCGACCGGCTTCCCGATTGCTAAGATTGCCGCTAAGCTCGCTGTCGGCTACTCGCTCGACGAGCTCCAGAACGATATCACGAAGTCGACCCCGGCCTGCTTCGAGCCGACCATCGACTATATTGTCACGAAGATCCCGCGCTTCACTTTCGAGAAGTTCGTCGGCGCCGATACCACGCTCACGTCCGCCATGAAGTCCGTCGGTGAAGCGATGGCCATCGGCCGGACCTTCAAGGAGTCCTTCCAGAAGGCCCTCCGCTCGCTCGAAATCGGCGCTTGGGGCTTCGGTTGCGGGGGTAAGTACGGCGACGATTCCTACACCGACCTCACTGAGATCCGCGCGCGCCTGGCTCGCCCGAATCCGGAGCGCCCGTTCTTCTTGCGCTACGCGCTACTCGCTGGCCTCACCGAGACTGAGATTTTCGACCTGTCCAAGATTGACCCTTGGTTCCTCCGTCAGCTCCGGGGCATCGTCGACATCGAGCTTGCGCTCAAAGCGGCTGGTAAGTCCGTCAGCGTCGACCTACTCCGCCAAGCCAAGGAAGCCGGTTTCGCGGATCGCCAAATTGCGCACGCCACGGGCATCGCCCCGGCCCAAGTCTACGCCCAGCGCAATGCCGCCGGGATTAAGACCGTGTTCCGCCTCGTCGATACCTGCGCCGCCGAGTTCGAATCTTTCACGCCGTATTTCTACTCGACCTATGGCGACGAATCCGAGGTCCGGCCTTCCGATAAGAAGAAGGTCATGATCCTCGGCGGTGGCCCGAACCGCATCGGCCAAGGGATCGAGTTCGACTATTGCTGCGTCCACGCTTCCTACGCGCTCCGCGCCGCGGGCTATGAGACGGTGATGGTGAACTCTAATCCAGAGACCGTCTCGACGGACTACGATACTTCCGACCGCCTGTATTTCGAGCCGCTGACGCTCGAGGATATCCTGGAAATCTACCGTACGGAAAAGTGCATCGGCGCGATTGTACAGTTCGGCGGCCAGACGCCGCTTAACCTCGCCGCTGACCTCGAAGCCAATGGCGTCACCGTTGTTGGCACGTCGCCCGCCAGCATCGCCCTCGCGGAAGACCGCCAGCTCTTTAAGGATATCCTCATCGAACTGGATATCCGCCAGCCAGTGAACAAGACGGCGCTTTCCGCTGAAGAAGCTTACCAAGCCGCCGAAGAGATTGGTTTCCCGGTCTTGCTCCGCCCGTCCTTCGTCTTGGGTGGCCGTGGCATGTTCATCGTCTACGGTATGGATGAACTGAAGTCCGTCGTGCGCGAAGCCTTCGACGTTGCCCCAGGGAAGCCAGTCCTACTCGATAAGTTCCTTGAAGATGCCATCGAGCTCGATGTCGACGCCATCTCTGACGGCGAGACCACCGTCATCGGTGGCATGCTCGAGCACGTTGAACATGCGGGTGTGCACTCCGGCGATGCTGGCATGGTGCTTCCTCCGCACACCCTTTCGCCAGCCATCATCGACGAAGTCCGTCGCATCACGCATGCGCTCGCCAAGCGCCTCCAGGTCATCGGCCTCATGAACATCCAGTTCGCCATCAAGGACAGCACCGTGTTCATGTTGGAGGTCAACCCGCGCGCCTCGCGTACGATCCCGTTCGTCTCCAAGGCAATCGGCGTGCCTCTCGCTAAGCTCGCTTCGCTTTGCATGCTCGGTGCCAAGCTGAAGGATTTCAAGTTCACCAAGGAAATCCGCCCGCCCTATTGGTCCGTCAAGGAATCCGTCTTCCCGTTCAATCGTTTCCCTGGTGCGCCCGTTGCGCTGTCGCCGGAAATGCGTTCGACCGGCGAAGTCATGGGCGTCGACGACGACCTCGGCATGGCTTACGCCAAGGCGCAGATGGCTGCGCAGCCAGCTTTGCCTACCACCGGCAGCGTCTTCCTCTCCGTTAAGGATCGTGATAAGGATGGTGCCGTTGCCGTGGCTCGCGAACTCGCCACGCTCGGTTTTAGCGTCTATTCCACCAGCGGTACCGCCACGGCTATCGAAGCCGCCGGCATCAAGGTCACTAAGCTCGGCAAAATCTCCGAAGGCTCGCGTCCTAACGTGCTCGACCTCCTGAAGAACGGCCAACTTCAGATGATCGTGAATACGGCGGCCGGTATGCTGCCCCGCAAGGATGAGAATGCGATGCGCGCCGAGGCCGTCCTCCGTGGCGTCTATATGGCCTCGACCATGAACGCAGCCCGCGCGGCCGTTCTCGGTATTAAGTCCCTCAAAGTCCGTCCCTTGACCGTGAATTCCCTCCAGGAACACGCAAAGGTGCTTCCCCCACAGGCTTAATTCGGATACCAACCCTTCCCCATGAAACTCCCCGCCCTCGCCGCGTTGGCCTTTGCCGCCGCGTCCCTCCACGCCGCCGATGAAGCTAAGCCCGCCATCGCGACCGCTGCTCCGGCTGCCGCTCCTGCCCTCACCCCTCCACCCGCACCCATCGTGAAAGACCTCACCCCCGAACAACAGAAACAGGCCTTCTTCCTCCAGGGATTCTTCCTGGTCCGTCAGGCTCAATGGGCGTCCATCGCCACGGAGCTCGATCTTTCCGATGAGGAAGTGAGCGCTCTGCTCGACGGCATGCGCGCCGCCCTTAAGAACGAGACGCCGAAGTTTAAGGCCGAGGAAATCATCCCTGGTGCCGAGAAGATGATCGGCGAACGCGTCGCCGGTAAGGCCAAGCGCTGGGGCGCCCAGAACGAGGCTTTCCTCGCCAAAATTGATGCCGATAAGGAATTCAAGAAGACCGCTTCTGGTCTCCGCTACAAGATCATCACCCCCGGTACCGACCCTAAGCCCACCGCGGCGAGCACCGTCAAGTGCCTCTACACGGGCAAGACCGTTGATGGTAAGGTCTTCGACTCCACTGCGACCCGTGGCAATGCCCCCGCCGAGTTCCCCCTGAACGGTGTCATCCCTGCTTGGACTGAAGCTGTCCCCATGATTGGTAAGGGCGGCAAGATTCTCCTCGTCGCTCCCGCCAACATTGCCTACGGCGAGCAGGGCCAGGGTCCGATTCCGCCCAACTCCGTCCTCGAATTCGAGGTGGAATTGGTTGAAATCGTCAAATAAGACAAAACGCCTTAATTGGTGAGGTTTCGCGACGCACCGGTTGGTGTGTCGCTTGCTTTTATAGAGGGAACAAACTACACCCACTGAGGTACTTACCCCTTCCATGCGCGCCTTTCTCCCCGCGAGTTTCCTCGTCGCTGCTTCCTTGTTGGGAGCAGACGGCGGCGTCGCGCCGGCTCCGGTGAATCGAGCGGTCACGGCTGTTCCGCAGACGGTCACCCTAGCGGCCGCCATTGACCAAGCTTTGGCCCGTAACCTCGGCCTCGTCATTACCCGTCTAGAGACGGCCCGCTCCTTGGATTTCGTGGAGCAGGCGGAGGCCACCTTTGATCCAGTCTTCGGTTGGAGCAACCGCTTCGGCGGGGCGCAGTCGTCGTTCGATCGTCAGCTTGGCAACCCTGCCGCACGGGATTTTAGTTCGGATATTAGCCTCTCTCGCAAATTCAGCTGGGGCGGCACGCTGACTCTGGGTACGGGCATGACGCGCCTATGGGCCGATGGCGGTAGCCTCAACTCGACGGCGTCAAATTTCGACCTTGGGACCAGTCTTAGCTACACGCAGCCCTTGTTGGCCGGTGCTGGTCGGGCCGTAAACCTTTCCGCGTTGATCGCCGCCAAGGAAGGCGCCACGCGCACTCGGCTCGCACTGCGGGCCTCGGCGTTGGATCTCATCCGCGACACGGAGGTTGCCTATTGGAGTCTCGCCGGGGCGCGCACGTTGGTGGCGTTACGCGAAACTAGTCTCCGCTCGGCGGAGTCCTTATTGGAGCAGGTGCAGGCGAAGCGTCGGCTCGGCGATGCCACGGCCTTAGAAGAACTGCAGGCCGCCGCCGAGGTGGCCAACCAGAAGGTCGCCGTCTTAAACGCACAGCAGTCTGTCGATGGAGCAGAGATGCGCCTACGCCGTACGCTCGGCCGGGGCGACGCGGCCGAAATCGAACAGGCGGTTCTCGTGGAAGCGATCCCGGCGGTCGCGGTCGCCGCCCCGGAGCCGTTTACGCAGTGGATACGCCAGGCGGCCAATTTTGATTTCGATACTGCCATTCAGCTCTCCGCGTTAGCCCAAGCCAACTCGACCTTAGAGGCCGCTCGGCAGAACGACGCCCCTCAACTCGATCTCACGCTCTCGGGCGCTAACTTAGGGCCGTCGGTCCTCGGACTGAACCAGGCATACAATGGCCTCCGTGATTCCTCTGGGTGGAGCAATAGCATCAGCTTAACCTACCGCTTGCCGCTCGGCTCCCGCGAATCTGCGGCCAACTTGCGCTCCGCCTCACGGGCTCGCCAGCAGGCTGAATTCCGCTTGGCGGACGTCCGCCAGAACCTGGTCTTCAATGCCCGCGCCACTTGGCGGGACCTCGAAGCCGCTCGCGCCCGCGTCGATTCCGCTACCTCGGCATTGGCTTTACAGCGCCAGTCCTATGAAGGCGAACGGGCCCGCTACGCCGCTGGCCAATCCGATATCTTACGCGTCCTACAGGCGCAGGCGGCCTTGGATGCCTCGCAGCTGAATTGGATTCAGTCCTTACTGGACGCCCGCTCCGCCTCCGCCCGCGTCGCCCGTCTAGACGGCTCGTTGCTCGCGCGTCACGGCTTCTCGCTGGAAACTGCCGAAGCGAAGGTTGGTGCCGGGCTGTCGCTGGACGAACCTTTACCCCCTTTGCCTGCCAACCCATGAGCCTTAAGAAGAACCTGATTATTCTCACCGCCGTTGCCCTAGTGGCCGCGGCTGCCGTGTATTGGTGGCCGGACGACGCCAAGAAGGGCGGTCGCCGCACGGGTGGAGGCGCGAAGGGCGGGGTGTCGCAGAACCCGATTGAATCCATCGTGGCCATCCGCGACATCGAGGAAACCGTTGATGCGGCCGGCTATGTCCGCCCCGTCATCTTCAGCGACGTGAAGGCGGAAGTGAGCGGTAAGATTCAGAAGATCCACGTCAAGGACGGCCAAGTCGTCAAAAAAGGCGCTATCCTTATCGAGCTCGATCCCTTGTTGGTGAAGGCCGACCAAGACGAAGCCCGTCGTAACGTTCAACTCCAGGCGCTCAACCTCGAGAAGACCACGCGCGACCTCAAGCGTGCCGAGGCCCTGCGCGAGAAGGGTTTCGTTTCGGATCGCGAGCTGCAAGATGCGCGCACCGCCTATGAAGTGACAAAATTACAATGTGACGTCGCCCAGTCCCGTTTCGAGAAGGCCGAAGAGAACGTCCGTAAAACTGTCCTCCTGGCTCCACACGAGGGCATGGTGTCGGACTCGAACAACCTCGTCGAAGGCCAAGTGGTCATTGGTGCGCAGTCGATCAACAGCGGGACGCTCTTGCTGCGCGTCTCCGACGTCTCGGTCCTCCGTGTGGATGTGAACCTCAACGAGTTTGCCGCGACGCGCCTGTCCCTCGGCCGCGAGGCGACCATCACGTTCGACTCGATTCCCGGCCTGACTAAAAAAGGTAAAGTCACCTTCCTCGCCCCGTTCGGGACGCCCGATGTAAAGACCCCCGACCTCCGTGTATTTCCGTGTCAGGTTTCCTTCGCCGCTGGTGAGGGCGTCCGTCCAGGAATCAGTGCCAACCTCTCCGTGCTCGTCGCCCGGGAGGCTGGCTGCCTTTCCCTTCCCGTGTCGGCAATCTTCGTCGAGGGTAAGGACCGCATTATTTATGTGAAGGGAGAGAAGGGCGAGTGGGAGCGCCGCTCGGTGAAGCTCGGCCTGAGTGATGCGGGTTATACGCAAGTAAAGTCGGGCGTCCAGGTCGGTGAAACCGTCAGCCTCGTCCGGCAGGCCGTCCAGCGCTGAGCATGGGTTCCCTGGCGACCATCCGCGGCCTGCATAAGACCTACATCATGGGGGACGAGACCGTGCACGCCTTAGACGGCGTCGACCTCAATTTCGACCGCGGTGAATACATTGCCATCCTCGGGCCATCGGGTTCGGGCAAGTCGACCTTGATGCACATCTTAGGCTTCATGGATACGCCGACGAAGGGCAGCATCCTCTTCGAGGGCGAGGAGGTCTCAAACCTTAGCCCGGATCGCCGCGCTTGGTACCGCTCGAACCGCGTCGGCTTCGTCTTCCAGTCTTTTAACCTCTTACCGCGCCTGAGCGTGCTGGAGAACGTCGCCCTGCCGCTGCTTTACCGCGAGGATTACACCGAGGATGCCCGCGAGGAGGCCGCGAAGATTGCCTTGGAACGCGTGGGGATGTCGCATCGTCTCACGCACCGGCCGACCCAGCTCTCCGGCGGCGAACGCCAGCGTGTCGCCATTGCGCGCGCCATCGTGGCGCGCCCGGCCATCGTTTTCGCCGATGAACCCACGGGCAATCTCGATGTCAAGAACGTCGACCGTATTCTCGACCTGCTCGGCTCCCTCTTAGCCGAAGGCATCACCGTCGTGCTGGTGACGCACGACCTTTCCGTGGCTGCCAGGGCCAAGCGCGTCATTTCCATGCGGGCCGGAAAGGTGCAGGAGGACCGCCTGCAATGAAACTTCTCATTCGTATCCGCGCTGCGGTCATTAATGGCCTGCGCGAACTCCAGGCGAACAAGGTCCGCTCCTTGCTCTCCATGTCGGGGATCATCCTCGGCGTCGCCTCCCTCGTGGCGATGGTCACCGTCGTCCAAGGCATGGTCGGTAACTTCCGCCAATTTGTGGATGCCATGGGTGGCATCGAGAAGATCACCGTCGATAAACAGGCCTTGCCGAAGGAACAGGAGCACCTCGCCGAACTTTCCGAAGGCCTGACCATGCGCGACGTTGAGCAGATCAAGGCGACGATTCCAATTGTCCGTTATGTTTCGCCCGAAGCCCGCGTCGGCTACGAAAAAATCGTTTGGGAAGGCCGCGAGGTAAATACCATGATTAACGGCGTGACGCCCGATTGGCTGCCGGTTGCGAAGCGTTGGGTTGACCCGAGCGAAGGGCGCTTCATCAGTGACCTCGACATCTTGCACAAGACGGATGTGTGTGTGCTGGGCTCCTCCACCGTGGCGGAACTCTTTCCGCCTAACGTGGACCCGCTCGGTAAGGTCATTCGCGTTAAGGGTAAGCGTTTCATTATCATTGGGCTGCTAAATAACATCGAAGCCCAGGGCATGGAAATCCGCTCGGCTTCCAGTAAGGGCAAGGGGAGTGGTGGCATGTGGCGCTGGCGTAATAGCGGCGTCTACATCCCAATCTCGACCGCGATGTCGAAGTTTAACGGTAATGACCGACTCAGCGGACTCGGCCTCCAAGTGGCGACGGGCGATGACCTCAACTACGCGGTTGAGCAGGTGGAACGCACCTTGTTGCAGACGCATAATGGGCTGAAAGATTTCACGCTCACCACGAATGAGCAGACCCTCGAGGGCTTCCGCAAGACGGAGGTGGCCTTCAAGCTTTCGCTTGGCGGGGTGGCGGGCATCTCGCTCTTCGTCGGCGGGATTGGCATCATGAACGTGATGTTGGCCTCCATCAATGAGCGCATCCGTGAGATTGGCGTCCGCAAGGCCGTCGGCGCGCGCGGCTCCGACCTCTTCCTGCAATTCCTTTCCGAAGCGGCGGTAATCTCCGTCCTCGGCGGGCTCATTGGTCTCGTCGTCTCGATGGGCATCGTCTCGATTATGAACTACGTCTTGATGCAGGCTGTGCCGACCGGGGTGGTCTCCAAGTTTGATTGGATCATCATGCTCCAAGGCCTATCCTTCTCGGTCGTCGTGGGTCTCATCGCTGGGGTTTACCCAGCGATCCGCGCGGCTAGTCTCGACCCCATCGAAGCCCTTCGACACGAATGAAAACCCTCCGCCTCGCCGGTCTTTTTCTCCCCGCGCTCCTGTGGGCGGAGCCCTCTGCACCGGTCCCCGTTTGGGAGGGCGCCCCGCCCGCCGAAACGCTTAAGGCCAAGCCAGGCCAAGACCCGAAAGGTATCCTTAATAAAAACGGTCACCGCACCGACGTGATGATTCCGGAGTTCGTGGTCTGGCCCGCGGCTAAGCCGAACGCACCGTTCATCATCGTCTGCCCTGGTGGCGGTTACGGCATCTTGGCCGAAGAGCATGAAGGCGCCGAGGTCGCCCGTCGTCTCAATGCCCAAGGGGTCGGTGCCGCTGTCCTGCGTTACCGTGTGCCCCGTCGGGATAACGATAAGCCTTGGATCGTCCCGGTATTGGACGCGCGCAAGGCCATCGAGCTGGTTCGTACCCGTGCCGTTGAATGGAACGCTGACCCCAAGAAGATTGGAATCCTCGGTTTCTCGGCGGGCGGTAATTTGGCCGCGCGCGTGGCTTACTCGCCGGCTGAAGCGGCGGCTGCTCGTCCAGACTTTGCGGTGATGGTCTACCCCGCTTACCTCTTTGTGCAGGATAAGCCTGACAGTGTTCTCCGCGAAGGACCCGATGGCGTCGTTCCCCCGAAGGGCCCGAAGCCCGTACCGGCGTTCTTTGCACACAGCGCCGATGATTCGTATCCGGCGGAAGGCTCGATGGCCTTGGCTGCTAAACTCAAGTCTCTCGGCGGTAGTGCCGAAGTCCACGTATGGGCCAAGGGTGGCCACGGCTGGGGTGCTTCCGATCGCTGCCTAGCCGCGAAAGAGTGGACTAACTCCTTAGGCGCTTGGCTAAAGGATCGCGGCATCCTGACGCCCTGAGCCCGCTTATTTAGCCAATAAAAAAGGCCGCCCAGAGGGCGGCCTTTTCGTGGGGCTAAGCGACGCTTAGAACTTCAAGCGCAGGCCCACGGACTGGGACCAGTCGGTGATCGTGTGCTTGGCGCCGCCCGTGTACTTGACGCCGCTGAACTGGGCGTTCTTCACCGTGAAGGCGATATCAAGGTTCTCGGAGAGGGCAAAGCGCACGCCCGCGAACACGTCGGTGGTGAGGACAGACTTCGAAGTCACGCCCGTGCCAGAGAGCCAGGAGTAGCCGACGCCAGCGCCGACGAACGGACGAATGCCGCCACGGGCGTTGAGGTCGTAGGTGAGTTCCATGACGGCGCTGCGAGCATCGAGGTCGATGGCCGGGTTACCGCCGACGAGGCCGCGGGAGTTCAGGTTAAGACCGAGACCGAAGTTTTCGTTAACCTGGGTGGCGATCGTCAGGCCGACGACGTTGCTGTCCTGGTGGCCAGTCGGGTGGCTCTTGCCGAGTTCCAGTTCGAGGGTGTAGGCCTGAGCGGCAACAGCAGCCAAAGGCAGGAGGAGGAGGGGGCGTAGGGATTTCATGGGGAAATGCTAGGTTGGTGGCGGTCGTTATTGTGTAAAGGACGAAGGGAGAGGCTTATTTCTTCTTTTCTTCAGACTTCTTCTCGGGCTTCTTTTCTCCAACTACTTCTACGCTAGTGACTTCCACGCGTTCAGTCGGGCTGGAGCGCTCGGGGCCAACGCAGGCGATGGCGGCGATCTTATCCAGGACTTTCTCGCCGTCGACGAGCTTACCGAAGGCGGTGTACTTATTGTTTAGGAAGGAAGCATCGCCATGGCAGACGAAGAACTGGCTACCAGCGCTGTCTGGGTCGGAGGAACGGGCCATCGAGAGCACGCCCTTCGTGTGGGAGCGGTTATTGAACTCGGCCTTGATTTGATAGCCTGGGCTACCGGTGCCAGGCTGGCCCTTGGCGCCGAGCTTTGAGTTGGGGCAGCCGCCCTGAATCATGAAGCCCTTGAGAATGCGGTGGAAGCAGGTGCCGTCGTAGAAACCTTCGCGGGCTAGCTTGAGGAAATTTTCGACCGTGCGTGGGGCGACGTCGGGCCAGAACTCGACGGTCATGTCACCGTAGGTGGTGTGAATGATGGCGCGCGGTGCGGCCTTAGGATCGGTGGTTTCTTTCATATTGGTGGAAGGGGTTTCGGCGGCGTGGGCGAGGGCGAGGCCCAAGAGGCACGACGCGAGCAGGCGGAGGGATTTCATGCCCACCAGCGAAAGCGGGTCGGGCGTTGCCGCAACCCCAAACCTCCGCTTGCCAGCCCGCCCCAAGGGGGTCACGTTCGGGCCCACAGGTATGCGTGTAATCGTCAACGATGAGCCCCGGGAAACCGCCGCCGTGACCCTCGCCGCCCTGCTCGAGGAGCTGGGCTGCGCCCAAGAGGCCGCCGTGGCCGCCGCCGTGGATGGGCAGGTCGTTCCGCGGAGCCGCTGGTCAGCCCAAGTCCTCGTCGCCGACGCCCAAATCCTCGTCATTCGCGCCGCTCAAGGCGGTTAATTCATGCTTAAGTTCATCCAAAGTCTTTTTAAATCCGAACCCGAGGCACCAGCACCGGATAACTTGGTGCTGTTTACGCCCACGCGTTCGCCCTGGGACGCCAAGACGGTCGTCAAGCTTTTCGACGCCGGCCTCGGCCGCTTACACGTCCAGTCGGTTCGCGATTGGAATGTCCGCCAATACGAAGCCTTCCTTCAGCAGGTCCCCGAGGTTTTCTGGAATCGGATCGTCCTCGAAGAGCAGCCCGATCTAGTGCTCTCCCGGAAGTTGGCGGGTTTTCAGATGCTCCCCGGCGATCGTATTCCGCCGCGCTGGCCCAAGACGGCCGCGCTCAGCCTGAAGTGTCATTCTTACGATGAGATGCGTAGCACGCCGAAAGGTTGCCACTACCTCTTCCTAAGCCCGATCTTCCCGTCCGTCTCGAAGCGCGACTACGTGCCGCAACGCACGCACCGTGAATTCCAAGTCATCGTTGAACGCTGGCGCGCGGAAGGCGGCTGCCCCGTCTACGGTCTCGGCGGTATCACGCCCCAAAATGCCGCCCACGTGCGTGCTCTCGGTTTTGATGGGATGGCGTTCATCGGGTCCGTCTGGGAAAGCGCTAAGCCCGTGCAGGCTTTCCTTGAACTCGAACGTGCTTGGTCCGGTAAGGACGCGCGTAAGCTGAAGCGTAAGCACTAATGGCTGGTTTGCCGCGCCTGCAGTTCCTCACGCTCGACGCGGCGCCACTGAGCCATCGCGACCAAGCGCTCGCGGCCTTGCAGGGTGGCGTCCGCTGGATCCAATTTCGCACGAAGACGTTACCGGAAGCGGCTGCCATTGAGGAAGCCGCGCGCATTGCCGAACTCTGCCGCGACTACGGCGCGACTTTCATCGTCAATGATTCGCCCCGCATCGCCTTGGCCGCTGAAGCCGATGGCGTGCATCTAGGTCCCGATGATCCTTCGCCCGCGGAAGCCCGTCAGCTGCTGGGCGCTTATGCGGTGGTCGGGGTGACCTTGAATTTCCCGGCACACCTCGAGCGGCTACGTGGCGCCCAAGTGGATTACGCCGGCGTCGGGCCAGTGCGAGCGACCGCCAGTAAGGCGAAGCATGCACCGGTCCACACCGCTGACTCCTTGGCCGAACTCATCGCAGGGGCTTCCCCTTTACCGTGTTTTGCTATCGGCGGAGTGACCGCGGCGGATTTCCCTGCACTGCGTGTGCAAGGAGCCCATGGCATCGCGGTCAGTGGCGCCATCGCCTTGGCAACAGACCCGACTGCGGCCGCACGGGCCTTGGTGGCAGCGGTTTCCGCCTAGGATTTGCGTGCGAGGGCTGGACAATTCGGCCGCGGCTCGGATTGTCAGAAGTCGGATGTCATCCCTCCTCCGCATCGCCGATCGCACGTTCACTTCCCGCCTCTTCACGGGCACGGGTAAGTATGCGTCCGCGGCCGCCCTGGGTGCCGTCCTCGATGCCTCCGGGGCCGAAGTCGTCACGGTGGCCGTGAAGCGCGTCCGCTTCGGCGCCCAAGACGACGGCATTCTTTCCGCCCTCAATCCCAAGAAGCATCTCATTCTGCCGAACACCTCTGGGGTACGCACGGCCAAGGAGGCTATCTTCGCCGCCGAGCTCGCCCGCGAGGCCCTCGGTACTTCCTGGCTGAAGTTGGAGATTCACCCGGACCCTAAGTATTTAATGCCCGATCCGGTCGAGACGCTCGAGGCCTGTCGTGAGTTGGTGAAGAAGGGCTTCATCGTCCTGCCCTACATTCACGCCGACCCAGTGCTCGCTAAGCGCCTCGAAGAAGTCGGCGCCGCCGCAGTCATGCCGCTCGGTGCCCCCATCGGCACGAATCGTGGCCTGCTGTCCCGTGATTTCCTTCGCATCATCATCGAGCAGGCCCGTGTCCCCGTGATCATCGATGCTGGCCTCGGTGCCCCGTCGCATGCCGCCGAGGCGATGGAGCTCGGTGCTGATGCGGTCTTGGTGAACACCGGTATCGCTTCCGCCGGAGACCCTGTCGCGATGGCCCAGGCCTTCGCACTGGCCGTGCAAGCGGGGCGCATCGCCCGCGAGTCAGGCCTCGGTGCTGGCTCTATCGCGGCCCAGCCGACGTCTCCGCTGACGGGCTTCCTCGACTGATTCCATGGCCGCCAAGCCTGGTCGAATCCGCGCTGATGAGCTTCTGCTGAAGCTTAACCTCGCGCCTTCGCGTTCCATGGCGCAAGCCCTCATCTTGGCGGGCAAGGTTCGCTCCGGCCCGGACAGCGTCGTGCAGAAGGCCTCGCAGTCTTTCCCCGACGATGCGCTCTTGACCGTCGATCAACCGCCGCGCTTCGTCTCGCGAGGGGGTGAAAAGGTCGATGCGGCTTTGACGCATTTCCAAGTCGAGGTCACTGGCCTCCACGGCCTCGATGTCGGCGCTTCCACGGGCGGGTTTACCGATTGCCTCCTGCAACGTGGCGTCACGAGCATGACCTGCGTGGACGTCGGGACGGCGCAGCTGCATCAAAAGCTGCGCACCGATCCGCGCGTGACGAATTTTGAGAAGTTCAACGCCCGCGATCTACCGACCGCGAAATTACCGCACGCCCTTTACGGTATCGTGGTCATGGACCTCTCGTTCATCTCTCTCGGCTTAGTCTTGCCGGTGGCCTGGGCGCGCGTGGCGCCGGGCGGCCACCTCGTGGCACTCATCAAGCCGCAGTTCGAGGCAACTCGGGCGGAGGCCGACAAAGGCCGAGGAATTATCAAGGACCCACTCATCCATGCCCGCGTGGTCGAAACGTTGACCGCCGCTAGCCGGGAGCTGCCTGGCGCCGAAGTCCTCGGGGTCATTCCTTCACCCATCGAGGGAGGGGAGGGTAATAAGGAGTTCCTCATTTGCCTGACCCGTCAGGCCTAGGTCTGGGCTAAAAGGGGCTTTTTACATGATTTAGGGTAGTTTTTACCCTTCCAACCTCAAAACACCTTTTCCTTCTTGCCCAAAGCCCCGCATCCCTTACCAAAAACCCTCCCATGACTACCGAAGGTAAGCTCAAGCGTTCCCGCAACCCCCTCGATTTCGATTTCACCGAACCCGAGGCCCTCACGCGCTACGTCACCGAGACGGGCAAGATCCTGCCCCGCAAGTTGACCGGCCTCACCGCCCGCCAGCAGCGTCATATTTCGAAGGCCGTTAAGCGCGCCCGGAATATGATCACGATGAAGTAAGCGGGTTTACCCGATACTTTTCCGGGCCGCCTTCCTAGGCGGCCTTTTTGTTGTCCGGGGGTTGCCGACCTGCTGGCTTTCCGCACAGTCCGAGTTCTCTTGCCTTCGCCCGCCGCCCAATTTCTCACCTCGTCGCCGACGGACCTGTCGCGTGCGGCGGAGTTATTGCGGGCCGGACACTGCGTGGCTCTACCGACGGAGACGGTCTACGGCCTCGCCGCCGATGCGTTGAACCCTTCCGCCCTGGCACAGGTCTTCACCATCAAGGGCCGACCCTTACTCGATCCGCTGATCGTCCATGTGCTCGACCAAGCCGCGTTAGAGGAAGTGGCCGAGCCAGATGAGCGCTTAGCCTTACTGGCTAGTTTCTGGCCCGGGCCTTTGACGGTGGTCTTGCGTCGCAAGGCTTGCGTGCCCGACCTCGTGACCGCGAGCAAGCCGACCGTGGCGGTGCGCATCCCCGCTCACCCAATCTTTCGTGAAGTACTTCGCCTGAGCGGCCGTCCACTCGCCGCCCCGAGCGCCAATCCTTTTGGCTATGTGAGTCCTACTAAGGCTATGCACGTCAGTGATTCACTCGGTGAGCGTTGTCCGTGGATTGTCGATGGGGGCGCCTGCACCCATGGCGTTGAATCGACCATCTTAGACCTTTCCGTGCCCGGCCAGGCCCGCCTGCTTCGTCCGGGGCCCATCACGCTGGAAGCCTTGCAGGCTAAGCTGGGACCCATCGAAGTCGTGACGCGCGCCGCCAGTCAGCAGTCGGCCCAAGATGCTCCAGGCATGTTGGAACGCCATTACAGCCCAGCGACTCGCGTGGAATTGTTTGCCCGCGGCACGCAGCCGGCGGTGGCGACGGGCAAGGTCGCTCGCTTACTCTTAGCCCGTCGCTCCGACCTGCCAGTAGGCCCCGCGGATTTCTACCTTTCGGAACACGGCTCGGCCGAAGAAGGGGCGCGCCACCTTTTCGATCTCCTCCGTCAGCTCGACGCGCGTGGCTTTGATGTCATTCAAGCCGAACTCGCCGAGGACGTCGGCATCGGCGTGGCCTATAACGATCGCCTGACCCGCGCCGCCGCCCGCTAAGCCTGTGCAGAACTTACTTGAGACGCTGAAGAAGGCTGCGGAGTTCCTCTCCCGCAAAGGCTTGGAGTCCCCGCGCACCGAGGCGGAGCACCTGTTCGCTGCTGGCTTGGGGCTGAAGCGTCTGGACCTTTACCTACAATTCGAACGGCTACTCACCGACCCGGAAGTTGAGAAGCTCCGCGCGCTCACCGTCCGCCGCGGTAACCGCGAACCCCTGCAGCACATTGTTGGTCAGGTCGAGTTTCGTGATCTCGTGCTGAAGTCCGATAAGCGTGCGCTGATTCCACGTCCGGAAACCGAGGAGCTCGTTGACCTCGCGTTGGCCTTATTTCCGGCGGAGCAAGCGGTACGTGTGCTCGACCTCGGTACAGGTTCAGGTGCGATTGCCTTAGCGCTGGCGTCGGAACGCCCCGCGTGGGTCGTCGAAGCCGTTGACCGTTCGCCCGATGCTTTGGCGTTAGCTCGTGAAAACGCGGAGCGCTGCTGCCTCTCCGCCCGCGTGGCGTTCGCGGAGTCAGATTGGTTTAGCGCCGTCACCGATGCGTATGACCTCATCGTTTCGAATCCCCCTTACCTGACGGATGCGGAAGTCGCTGTCGCCGAGCCCGAGGTTCGGCAGTTCGATCCGGTCTCTGCACTCGTCGCGCCCGAGGATGGCTTGGCGGACTTAAGGAAGATATTGGAAGGCGCCCGCGCCCACTTGCGCGTCGGTGGCTGGGTTCTCTGCGAAACGGGTATCGACCAGCATGCGGCCTTGGCGGCGCTGTCGGCCCAGCATGGTTATATCGAAGCCGAAGGCTTGCCGGACATGAGCGGCCGTCCGCGGTTCTGGCGGGCTAAGCGAGCATAGGTAGGGCGGGGCAATCCACCCGCATTTGTCTTGGGTCGGGTCGGCACTGCGTGCCGACCTAGCTAGGTCAGCACGCAGTGCTGACCCTACCTCGAAACAAGAACCCGTCTTGCCCTTCGGCGTTCCTTCCCTCTTTACTCCACCCATGTCCCAGCAGCCTGCCGCCAAGCCCAAGACCGCCATCACGCCGACCCGCGCCGAAGACTACCCGGAGTGGTACCTCCAGGTCATCAAGCACGCCGACCTGGCGGAGAACAGCGCCGTCCGCGGCTGCATGGTCATCAAGCCATGGGGTTACGCCCTCTGGGAGAACATCCAGCGCGACCTCGACGCGATGTTCAAGGAGACCGGCCACGTGAACGCCTACTTCCCGCTCTTCATTCCGGTCAGCTACATCCAGAAGGAAGCCGCGCACGTCGACGGCTTTGCGAAGGAATGCGCCGTCGTCACCCACTCGCGCCTCGAGATGGGCCCCGACGGTAAACTCGTCCCCGCGGGCGAGCTCGAGGAGCCGCTCATTGTCCGTCCGACCTCCGAGACCATCATTGGCGAGACTTACTCTAAGTGGGTACAGTCTTATCGCGACCTTCCGATTCTCATCAACCAGTGGGCTAACGTTGTCCGCTGGGAAATGCGCACACGCCTCTTCCTCCGCACCGCCGAGTTCCTCTGGCAGGAAGGCCACACCGTTCACGCGACGGAAGTCGAAGCCGTGGAAGAGACCAACAGGATGCTCGAGGTCTATGCCGACTTTGCGGAAAACTACATGGCGATGCCCGTGATTAAGGGCCGCAAGACCGAAGGTGAGCGCTTCCCGGGCGCCGTCGACACCCTCTGCATCGAGTCCATGATGCAGGACCGTAAGGCCCTCCAGGCCGGCACCTCGCACTACCTCGGCCAGAACTTCGCCAAGTCCTGCAATATCCGTTTCCAGGACGAGAACGCCACGCAGCAGTATGCGCACACCACTTCGTGGGGCGTCTCGACCCGCCTCATCGGTGGCATGATCATGACGCATGCCGATGACGACGGCTTTGTCGCTCCACCCCGTCTGGCCCCGCAGCACGTGGTCATCATGCCCATTTACAAGGACGACGCCACCAAGGCCCAGATCCTCGAGTATTGCCAGTCGCTCCAGAAGGAACTTACCGCCCAGCGCTTCCATGACCGCAAGCTCGTGGTCACCGTCGATAACCGCGATATCCGCGGTGGCGACAAGGCTTGGGGTTGGGTCAAGAAGGGCGTCCCCCTCCGTGTCGAAGTCGGCCCGCGCGACCTCGCGAGTAACGCCGTCTTCGTCGCCCGTCGCGACACTGGTGAGAAGGCTGGCGTCCCGCGCACGGAGTTCGTCGCGACCGTCATCGATCGCCTGCAGGCCATTCAGGATAACCTCCTGGCTCGGGCCAAGGCCTTCCGCGCCGCCAACACCCGCGAGATTGATACTTGGGAAGACCTCAAAGCTTACTTCACCGCCAAGAATCCGGAGCATCCGGAAATCCATGGTGGCTTTGCCCTCTGTCACTGGAACGGCTCGAAGGAAGTCGAGAAGCGCCTTAAGGAAGAACTCAAGGTCACCATTCGCTGCATCCCGCTCGATGCGAAGGACGAGCCCGGTAAGTGTATCGTCACCGGCGAGCCCAGCGCCCGCCGCGTCGTGATGGCGAAGGCGTATTAACCGCCTGTCGCGTCGGCTTCGCCGTCCGCAAACTTCAGCCGGAGCTTCCGTCCCGTGGTCACGCCTTTACTGGCGCTGATCACGGTGCCGTCAGCGTCGCGGACGATGCTGTAGCCACGGGCGAGGACGGATTCAAAGCCAGCGGATTGTAGGCGCTTGCCGAGTTGATTCAGCTTTTCGCGCGAGACACCGAGCCGGGCCTTAGGCGAAAGTCGATGCAGGTCGCTGCCGATTTCCGACAGCCGGTGCCGGCGGTCGGCGAGGTATTCCTCCGCGGTGCTATCGAGCTTGGCGTAAAGTAGATCGAGGTCTCGGTACCACGACTGGAGTTTGGCCTTGGGCGAATGGCGCTGCAGTTCCGATTCCAAGAGACGAAGCCGCTCACGCAGTTTGGTCTGACCCGAGGCGATGAGCTCGGCGGCGGCGCTCGGCGTTTCGGCCCGACGGTCCGAGGCGTAGTCGCACAGCGTGAAGTCCGTTTGGTGGCCGACCGCGGAAACCACGGGCGTTGCGCTGGCCCGGACGGCCCGGACGAGGGCTTCGTCGTTGAAGCCCCAGAGGTCTTCCATGGAGCCACCACCCCGACCGACAACGATGAGGTCGATGCCGGGGATAGCGTTAGCCTGCTTGAGGCCTTGAATCACAGAGCCTGGACAGGTGTCGCCTTGAACGCGGGCGGGCACGAGCCAAACCGTACCGCGCCACCCGCGGGTCTTGAGCACTTCGGTGAAGTCGTGCCAGACTGAGCCAATCTCAGACGTCACGAATGCCACCGTCTTCGGAAACTCGGGCAGCGGGCGCTTGAGCGAGTCCTCAAAGAGCCCTTCAGCTTTCAGTTTTGCCAGGAGCTCGGTGAACTTTTTGAATAGGTCGCCTTCGCCGGCGGGCTTGAGCGAGTCGACAATCAGCGAGAGCTTCCCGCTCTTACCGTAGAAATCGACCTTAGCCTTCATCACTATGCTCATACCATCGCGGAGCGGGACTTTGATCCAGCGGGCCTGAAAACTGTAAAGCACGCAGTCGACCTTGGCCTCGGCGTCTTTAAGCGAGAAGTAGTGGTGGCCAGAAGGGTAGGTCTTGTAGCCCGAGATTTCGCCCTGCACCTCAATCGTGCCGAGGCCGTTCACGTGACCCTTGAGGACATCGGAAAGTTCGCTGACGGAAAGAGGAGCCGAGGCCATATCCGGAGGCTCGGTGATTTCATAGGGAAGGGCAAGCGGTCTCGAGGAAGGTCGGCCTCGCCATTCCCATCCCTCGACTCAATCCTCGACTCCGCCCTCGACTCCGCCCTCGACGCAGTCATCGACTCCGCCTTCGACTCAGTCCTCGACTCCGCCCTCGACTCAGTCCTCGACTCCGCCCTACCTATTTGCCATCGCCCAGATTAGCCCTTTCACTGCGCCCATGAAAATCGCGTTCGTCGGCACCGGGGTTATGGGCAAGAGCATGGTGGTCAATCTGCTGAAGGCTGGCCACGAGGTCACAGTCTACACCCGCACCAAGGCCAAGGCCGAGGACCTGTTCGCGCTCGGCGCGCAGTGGGCGGACTCCCCCGCCGCAGCGGTGCAGGGGGCGGAGGCCGCTATCTCGATGGTCGGTTATCCAAATGACGTCGAAGAGGTCTGGCAGGGTTTCCTGAGCGCGGCTCGTCCGGGCTGCCTGCTCATTGATATGACGACCTCGAGTCCATCGTTGGCCCGCAAACTGGCGTCCGCGGCGACCGCGCAGGGCTGCCTGCCCTTGGATGGGCCCGTCTCTGGCGGCGATCGCGGGGCGCGTGAGGCGACGCTCACGATCATGGTGGGCGGCGCTGCCACGGATTTCGAAAAAGCCCGCCCGCTCTTTGAGGCCATGGGTAAGACCATCTCTTTGCAGGGCGGCCCTGGTGCTGGCCAGCTCTGCAAGCTCGCTAATCAAATCGCCATCGCCTCGGGGATGGTGGCCATGGCGGAAGCCTTGGCCTTCGCGCGTGCGAACGGCCTCGATTTAGAGGCCGTACTCAAGGCCCTTTCTGGCGGCGGTGCTTCGAGCTGGGCTTTACTGAACCTGGCACCGCGTGTGCTCAAGGGGGACTTCGCCCCGGGCTTTTACGTGAAGCATTTCGTAAAGGACATCGGCCTCGCGCTGGAAGTCTGCCGAGAGCAGAAACTCTCGCTGCCCGGCCTTGAGCTCGCCGCTAAACTCTATGCGGACGTTGTCACCGCGGGCGACGGCGACTGCGGCACGCAGGCGTTGGCGCGCCTATATTTCTCGAGGCAAGGGTAGGGCGTGGAATGGAGTACAGAATCGAGTACAGAGTACAGAGTACAGAGTACAGAGTACAGAGTACTGAGTACTGAGGGTGGTGGATGATTGTAGGCCTGTATGCTTTTGAGGCGATTACTACCCTGGACCCCGCCCTCGACTCAGCACTCGACTCAGTCATCGATTCAGCACTCGACTCAGCACTCGACTTCGCCTGCCTTGTTTTAACTCAACTCCGTGCCTTCGGGCGGCGGGACCGCGCGGAGTTGGACGGAGTCGATGACCTGCGGCCCGAGGATTACATTGGTCACGATCACGAGGACCTCGCCGGGTTGGCAGAGGCCTTCATTGCGGAGGCGAACCAGCGCGGCGGTGATGTTCTCATCGGCTATCGGGCTGAAGGGCATTTGGAAGGAAGCAACGCCCCAGAGCAGGGACATCTTCCGGTGGACGGCTTCCTCTTCCATGAACGCGAAGATGGGCGAGCCCACGGTACGGAGCGAAGAGAGTGTGCGCGGGACATCCCCATTGCGTGTGAACGCGATGATGCCGGCGTTGCCAAGGTCCTGGGCTAGGCTGGCGGCGGCGCGGAGTAGCTTGATTTTTGGGGTCTCATTGGGCTGTTCCAGTGAGAGCACGACGGGAAGTTCGCG
>Ga0114977_10000720_pt1 | contig 21877 bp, 35 predicted proteins | sample S_130805_MF_Meta_FD_87026 | JGI IMG/M metagenome (GOLD analysis project Ga0114977, IMG submission 87026) | Freshwater microbial communities from Lake Simoncouche, Canada to study carbon cycling - S_130805_MF_MetaG | ecosystem: Environmental > Aquatic > Freshwater > Lake | place: Lake...
CTTGGTTGTACTGATAAGAAATTATTCCAGAAGAAACTATTGAATTACCAGATAAACTAATTCCACCAGTAGCTACTTTATTACATTGAGACGAAACTATTGAACCACCAGACAAATTAGACCCACCAGTCGCAAACTCAGTGTGTACAACGGTGATGTACATGCCATACGATGCTAAGTATGACATATGAGAAGTGCCACTTCCGGGATCAAACCAAAAATAGACAGTTTGTCCGCTACTAATAGAAACCGATCCACTATAAGAAGAAGTTCCGGACAAAGTCATGATTCCACCGAGTGTGACCCCATTGACTTGAACATAAGCCGAAGCACCCTCGAACATCATATCTGTAATAAAAATATTGTAATTTAAAACGCCACTTACCGAAGCAGTGTATGTTACAGTTTGCGCACCACCATAACTATAAAGACTTCCTTGTAGCTGAAAGCCATAAGAACCATCTCCACTAAATCCAAAATCGTTACTTCCTGTTTGTGATGTGTAATTTAAATTTGACATTAATATTCCTATATTTTAGAATCCAAGACCACCGTCGATTGAACCTTTCTCCTTGATAGCCTTAGCATGACAAATTCTCCATTAACTTGTGTAATTAGTTATGGCAAGTAAACAAAAAAAAAGACACCATAATATGATGTCTTTTTTATATTTGAATTTTTAAAAACAAATCATTCAGTCGAAAGAGTTATAACTGGAACTAAATTAAGAATATCGCCATTTGTAAGAGATTTATAAGGACTGAATTTTTCAGCCCACAAAAGATTTCCAGATGTATTTCCTTTAATGTAATATCCATAAATTGTATTGCCAACACTTCCACATGTCCACGATTGTTGAGTATAAGAAGATTCTGCTTTACCACTACCATTTAAACTTACAGAAGCCCAAGTTGCTTGACTCAGGGTCATAATAGTGTAACCATCAAAATCAGCTTCTGTGAAATTCGCCAAAGTAGAACCATTTACTGGGGTGTAATCATTTTTATAAAGATATAAGGTGTAGTTTCCATCATTGGCAGAAGTAGCTCCTTTTAAAAGTCTATCTAACAATTCTATTTCGCCTACATTTGGTACTAGTAAAGCCATAATAATCTCCTTTGGTAAAAAATCACTATTTTATTTAGTTTAATTCATAATGATTTTAAAAATTTTCTTCAAGTTTATTAAGAATTTCGGCTATCAACGGATGTCTTACAATAGAATCGTTGTTGAAATGTATTACTGATATTCCATTTATGTCTTTAAGTTTATTTACTATTTCGATTAATGTTTTTTCTCCGCCTCTTATATCGCTTTGGTTTGGATCTCCAGTGACAATTACTTTACTATTTTGACCAAAACGAGTCAAAAATAACTTTATTTGCATTTTTGTAGCATTTTGTGCTTCATCGAATATACAAACAGCATCATGGAATGTACGTCCTCTACAGTATGCAATAGGAGCTATTTCAATTGCTTTGTTTATAATATCTCTTTGTGGACCTTCTCTTCCCACACATCTTTCTATACAATCGTACATTGGCATCATATATGGTGCCACTTTTTCTTCAAATGATCCGGGAAGAAAACCCAATGATTCTCCAGCTTCGACAATTGGTCTTGTGAGTATTATTTTCTTTTTTCTTTTCGCCAAAACTTCGCTAATAGCAAAAGCACAAGCTAAATGACTTTTTCCAGTTCCAGCTGCCCCTAAAAGAAAAAGAACATCTTGTTTATCGAATTGCTCATATGCTAATTTTTGTGCTGAGTTAAGAAACTCTAATTTAAAATGACTTTTTATTGCGTTTTGAATTTTTTCGACTTGAACTTTTTTATTTTTTCTTGGCATATTTTTCCCTTTAATTTAAAGTTGTTGGAGTATTTATAACTTTGGGAGCTAAATATTATTATGCAAATAAAAAGTTTTAAAGTATTTTTAAAAGACAACGAAGACAAAAGATTAAAAATCTTGCTCGACAAGATTCCAGCAAGTCATAAATCTATATTAAAAGATATTTCTATAGAATTTCAAAATAGTCATACGCTTAAGGGATCGAAAAAATATGTAGGAATGGTAGATGACAAAGAGTTTAAAATAGCCGCTCCTTGGCATTATGGAAGGGAATTCGTTGTATTACACGAAATAGCACATTTGGTTTACGAATATTTGCTTACAGACGAAGAAAAGAAAAAATGGAAATCTATATCTCCAAAAGATTCTGTCGAATCGTTTTGTCATGCATATGCAAATTTTTATTCAAAACACAAAATAAAATCATTAGACAAAAAAGAACATAAAGATTTTATATCTAAACTATCCTAGAATTACTTTCTGATATCATTTTTGGCAATATGGACATTGCTTGTTCGAGATGTCTTTCGTACTCAGAAACATCAATTCCAAATATACGATAATGACAAGCTATAGATGATTTTAATACTTGTGGCTTCCAATTTTTCTGTTGTGCCTTAAGCGTAAGCAAAAAAGAAGCTCCAACGACTGGCAATTCTTCTGGCCATTTACCCACATCATTGAAACATTCTCTACTAAACATTATTAAGTATTCTTGAATGAAATCAATTTTTTGAGTTCCAATCATATAAGATTGAGTTTCAATTCCCACCATTCCAGCATTTGATGATTCACAAACATTAATCATCAAATCTATCCAATTAAAATTAGTAATGGCAACATCTTGGTGCATAAATATAATGTACTTTGAATTCTTACTTGCAGCTTCTGCTCCCTTATTACAAGCAGCAGACCAAAATAAATTTTTATCATTTCTAATTACTTTCACCTGTTCTTGAACATCATCCAAGAATACTTGGCTATCTTTTCCAGAATTATTATCAACAATAATAATTTCGATATTATTATTTGTCGAACAAACGCTTACAGTCTGTAAAGCAATATTAAGAAATTCTGGTCTATCTTTGTGGACAATTACAATACTAACCAATTCATCGGTAGTATCATTTAATTTAAATGTTATCTCTGGTTTTTCGCCTTCCAACGGATTAAACGGCACATCTTTATTCATTTTTGTTCCTTAACATAAGTTAGTTTAAAATTAGTCTTTTGATTTTCTATTTTTGACAGATTAAATTGAACTTTTATTTAATCCTCAACATCAATTTCAAATATTCCCCTCTCGCAAATACATTGAATATTAGCGGTTGGAGTTTGAATGGTTTCTGCGTAATTTTTAGCAAGGTTTTTAAAACACTCTTCAGCCTGTGATGCTTTTAAAAATGCTTTTTCTGCCTTTATAATAACATATTCTCCATCGACTTGTCTGGCTGCACTTATTATAGCGAAAATTTTCATATTAACCTCTTATTGTCCTGTAGAGCCAAATCCACCTTCTCCTCTCGAAGAAGAAGAAATATCTTGTGATGGCACCCAATTAAATCGAGTAACTGGATGAATAGAAATCTGAGCAATTCTTTGCTTATTCATTATTTTTTGATTTTTATCGGTAGTATTTTTTATTGCGACCTTAATTCTGCCTCTATAATCTGAGTCTATCACTCCGGGAGAATTAACAACAGAAAACCCCTGCAAAGACATGCCACTTCTTGGCCTTATCTGTGCTTCATATCCAAAAGGCAATTCTAAAGAAAAACCACAATCGATTAAAAAAGTATCTTGCGAATTAATTATCAAATATTCAACATCTAAATTACAAACCAAATCAGCACAAACAGCACCTTCGGTTTGATACTTTGGAATAAATTCTTCATTATCGGCTAAAATCTTAACATTTACATTGTTAGTTTTAAGCCTGTGGGAAAAAGTCGGTTTGTTCTTCTGTCTTTGGAATATCTGGTAATTTTTCTTCATCTTGTTTGTGATTTTCATTAAATTTTTCCTCTTCATTCAAAAAAACCTTTGTATCTTCACCGATCTCATCAATTTCATTGTCTCTATTTTTCTTGACATTGTTTCTAGCATTTTGAAGATGTACATTTTGAAAATTCTTAATAAATCCCTTTAAAGCAGAATGCGGATATTTTTTCAATATCAATAAACATTCTTTTTTCACTTCGTCAGTAATTTCCATGCTACTTATCCACCTGCAAAGTTTTTCGTAATTAATATTCGAAAAATCACCCCGTGGATTGCCCTTGCCTTCATTTGTTAAAGACAATTTAAATTTTGTAGATTCCGCTTCTAACATAATAACATCTCCCATTAAAAATTTGTAATTTATTTATCGTTATGTGGTTCTTTACGCATATGTTCTTTCATGAAATCTTCGATACCTTGTTCCAAAAAAATAACAGAATTATTCGAATAATCAGGAGAGGCAAAAATATTATCTGAATCATTGGGTTTATCAAATATTTTTTGCTTTAATTCGCCATCAATTACGGACAATTCGCCATTTGTTTCATATGCTATTTCATTTTGATTATCTAAAAAAAACATACGATCAACTATAGTTCCATTATCGCAATGGACTTTTAATACAACTGGAACAAGAGGATTTATCGCTAATATTTTCATTCAACATCCATAAATACAATAGTTAAAGGTAAAAAAATGATTAATTTAAATTATCTCGATGGCGATGTTTCAAATTTATATTCAATAAATTTATTGACTAAATTATTGGATAAAATAAACTTCAAGTTTTCGCAAAAAGGATTACCAGAAGAAGAATTCACATCCAAAATCGATTTCATAAAAGACAAATCCAATCCAATTATTTTTGTTCTTAAAAACAAATGTAAACTATATTTTACATATTCAGAATACCGAAGACTGCATGGGAAACCAGAAAAAGACAAAAATATAAGATACTCTTTACAAAAAATCCCATGTAATAATCAGAATAACATGGCGTATATGCTTAAAAAATGTATTATTTTTTAATCTTCGTTTTTCCACTTATCAACATTTATTATAAGAGCTTTTGGATCATATAACTTCTTATTTATCAAAGAGCTAACATCAATTTTATCTGGATCTATACCAGAACCATAAGGAGAAGGTGAATAATCCTTCTGTAATTTTTCAATAACCCTGTCTGCTATTTTGTTTATGAAATACTTATTTGTAACTCCAAAAAACAATGTAATGCCAGCAAGTACAACTACGGCCAAAAGCATTTTACTTTTTAAAACATCGTTCATAAATGATTCTCCTTATAAATATGATAGTATTATCTATGCTAATTAAGAAAAGACTTTTTTGTTCCAATTCATTATTCTTTCAGATGGATGCTTCTTTTCATGTTCAAACAATTGATTGATTAAATTTTTATATTCATCGTTAATTTTTCTTGGAATATCGCACTTGATGTTAATGACATAATCTCCTACGGCTCCGTTTGGCAAAGTAAATCCCATTCCAGATAGCTTTAACTTTAATGTGTTGTTTTCAGAACTTGGTAATATTTTTACCATTAAAGTTTGTTTGCCAAAAAATGGTACAGGTATAGTTCCTCCACTGATTAATTGGCCGTAGCTTACTGGAACCTCTAAAATAAGATTTAAATTATCTCTTTTGAAATAAGGGTGTTCTGCGACTACAACATTTACAACTAAATCTCCAGCCATTCCACCCTTGTGCTTCGATGGCTCCCCTTCTTTGTGAAGAACAATTTGATAGCCAGCCGAAACACCTTTAGGTAGGTTTATTGTAAATTCTTTGATTTCTTTAGTAGAAGTTCCTTTTCCCATACATAGTGAGCAAGAAACCTTGCTTGTCTTGCCTTGACCATTACACTTGCCACATTCAAGATTTACTACGAAATTGCCCTGTTTTTGTGAAATGACTCCTTTGCCATAACAAAAACCACAGTCTTCCAATTCTGTTGAACCACTACCTTGACAGTTTTCACAAATTTTATTTTTTTCTAATGATATAGTTTTCGAGCAGCCATAAAAACAATCTTCTAATGATACTTCTAATTTATAAAAAACCGTTCTGCCTTTAAATTTACTCTTATTAAAGAATGAAGAAAATTCATTAAATGAATCTTCGGAAAATGAAGTATCGTTCCAATTTCCTTGTTTGTTAAAATTCATGCCAGACATATCATAAATCGATCTTTTTTTAGGATCTGATAATATGTCAAATGCTTCTTGGATTTCTTGGAATTTACAAGAAGAAAGAGCATCCCCTATGTTTCTATCAGGATGATGCTCTTTTGCTTTTTCTCTATATGCTTTTTTAATTTCTTCGGGAGACGATTTTTTATCGATCCCCAAGATTGCATAATAATCTTTTTTAGCCATTATTTTCCACTAAAACAGATTTAATGCTACTTGGTTCCATTATAAACCTATCACGATGACTATCATCGTAATTAGGAGCCATAACGCCAGTTCCTGAGATCAAAACACGATCTCCAACATTGAATCCATAATGCTTAGATTCAAAAGAAGGACCTACTGCTCTAATGATGCCCTGCAAAGGTTGCTTCAAATCTGTTTTTTCATTGATTTGAATCACTCCGCTAAGAATTTCTTGCGAAGTAAACAACTCTACAAGAACCTGTGAACCACAAGGTCTAACTTCTTTAACTTTTTTAACCGTTGCACCAATAATTGTTGCCATTTCATAACTCCAAAAGGTTGTTTATTTATTATAGTTTTATAATTTTAAAAAATCAATTAATGATCTTATAGATTTTTTTACTTTTTAACTTGGTTTTTTACAGACAACAAACAAGACATCCTATTTCCTTCGAATTTAGGGTCTTGTTCGATTGTAGAGTGTTCCTTCAATAACTCCAACATTGTAGCAAATACCTGCTGTGCTTGCTCTTTGTTTGCCATTTCTCTATGGCCTTTTAACTGTAAATTTAATTTTACTTTACAATTCTCGTTAAAAAAAGCTATGGCTTGATTTGCTTTAACTTGAAGGTCGTGTGTGGCTATACATGGTCTAAGTCTTATTTCTTTCACATGAACAACTGACTCTTTTTGCTTCTTAAGACTTTCTTTTTGTCTGATTTTGTTTTCATATTTAAATTTAGAATAATCTAAAACTTTACATACAGGAGGAGATGCGTTTGGAGTAACTTCAACAAGATCTAAATCTTTTTCATAAGCTATTTGTCTGGCTTGTTCTATCGTGACAACACCGACCAATTGTTCATCTACAAATAATCTTACTTGTTGAGCCTTTATATAAAAATTTATTCTGTATGGTTCTGGTTTATATTCGTTGTTCTTTTTACCTTGGTAAAAATTTTTAAAGCTCATACTTTTTCCTTAATAAGACTGAATTGTTACTCGCCAGTAGGGGTGTCGAAGATTTGAATTTTAAAACCTTCTGAAGTGCTAGGGAATCTTCGTACCCATTCGATGCCATCGGGCAATCCACAGCCATATAATTCTATTTGATCCGAAGATGTAATAGGAGTGATGATGTCACTTGGTTTCATTAATTTAAATTCTAACCAATAACAGCCGGGCAAACAAGTATCGTATTGACCCCATTCGTAAATTATAAAACTTTCCATCAATGTGTTTACTATGCTTCCATCCATTTGCTCGACATCTTGATATATCATTTCTGTCGAACTTGTTATATTAGTTAATTTAATTATTTTTATTTTTGTGCCTTTATTCCAAATTTGAACACTGGTAGAGTCGTATCCTCTTTGCACAGTAATAGTTTTTGCTATTTCATCAAAATCCACAACTAACAATTTCTCAGGCATTCTTATTCTGTCTAATATCAAAACATCATTTATCATAACCTGATTAAACCCAATTCCATCAGCAAACGATATAATTGTATCTTCTACTGTTATAGATGACTTTAATTTCGCATTAGCCCACATTGATGCTTCGGCAATTAATCCAGTTAAATCCACAGGACCATCACAATCTGATAGGTTTAATTTAAAATCTGGTTTGGTGTCATGTCTTTTTAGTGCAAAATCAGCACAAATACCTGAATTGCATCCAAGTAAATCGGTACATCCACTTGATGTAATGTTACAGTTGATTGTTGTATCTGAGCAAGCCATATGTCTATTTAGTAGTTAAGAAAAATTATTTATACTTCGAATTATATAATTGTAAAAATTCAAAGCTATAATTGTCTTCTGAATAACTCATAACAAATTTTTTAAATATCTTTTTTTGATCTTTGTCTATAAGTTTATTTAATATTTTTTTCGATAAAGGCACCTTGTGAAGCCAGTTTTTATTATCTTCTACATGACATGTTATTGAAATTGGAACTTTACCCAAAAGAATGTACTCTTCGCATTTAACATAAAAACAATCATTGTAAGTATCGTAAACCCCAGCACTTATGCCTATTCCCTCTTCGAACTTAATCATTTGAATTCGATTTTTATCTTCGTCTTTATTTACGGCTAAAACAAAAACATACATACTACCATTTTCAAAAACATTAATTATAAAAGAATTTTTAATTTGTCTTATTAAGTTTTTGTATTTTGATTGATCTGTCATTTTACGAAACTCTTATTTTGTACCAATGTATTTTTAATTTTACCTTGTAAATATTTCATTCCTTTTTCCCAAACATCACCAGAGATGTGAAACACTCCATAATCTTGAATTCTTTGTATGTCCTCGATGCTTCTCAAATCATAAACATCTCTATCTTCAAAATATCCATTTACCCATTCAGTTTCATCCAAATATAAAGCAATAGCAACTTCTTCTTTCTTGTGTCCGTTATGAATGCCAACACACCACTCATGAACAGGTAAAGTTTTTTCTTCTATTTGTTTTATAACTGAAATATATTCTTTAAATAATATTTTATGTTTTGATTTGTTTGTCAATAACACACCTCCGTTATAAGGAGATTTTAATTTTTTAACAAAACCTTTGCTCCATCCATTTGAACGCATCCAATGATTTTCCGAACCAACAAAGTCTTGATGATATTTTTCAAACAAAATTTCAACATCGAAATTTACAAATGTATCAGAATCCAAATAAAGCAGACTTTCACATTCCACTTCTGAAATATACTCTTTATTGTAAAAAAAACATTCATGGTTTTTATTCGATCTAAAATTGAAATCGACAAAATACAAGTGTCTTATATGTTTTAATTCTTCTGGAAGATCAGTACGATCAGATAAAAAGATAACTTCTATTGGTATTTTTTCGTTAAATTCTCTTAACATCTTTATGGAAATGTAAAGCATCTGAAAATACTTTTCATTGTCACTTATGATATAACAAACCTTTCTAGATTTTTTTTTCAAATGCGGACACAAAGCACTTTGTCTTTCAGAAAAAAAAGTACTAGAAGTTTTTTTATATTTCCCGTCTGGGGTTAAAAGTTGTTTTCCTCCGCAATTGAATTTCTTTTGATTATATTCAAGCCAATATTCAAATACTTTTTTAGACTCTTCGTCTTGTCGATTAATTGGCTGTTGCTCCACAACCCAATCGGAACTATATGTTTCTCTAGGTATAGGCACTAATTGTGCCAAGGGAATAGAATCGTTTTTTCTAATTTTCACACATTGATCTTTGTTTTTAAAAACTAAATTGACCCAAATATCATAAAACATCCAATCAGTATCTAACACTCCGTTCATGACCTGAAAGCCTCTATCTGGAAAGTTTATACACGAACTTATCTGCAAACACCAATTTGGTTGTGTTTTCAGTATTAATCCAGTCCATATTTGAGCTAATCCATCTTCTACAGTTCCAAAAGTAAACTTCGTTCTTCCATCTTTAGGAGATATCCAAACCCCATTTTTACTTATAGGATCTTCATCTTTAATCAAACCATTTACAATTTTATAATCAGAATTGTCATACGAACTATGTAATGTATGTTCGAAATTCCTTCCTCCTTTCCAAGTAATATCAATATCAACAGGAGAATAAAGCCAGAAACCTATCTGGTTTGCAAACTTATATGGTCCGCAAAATTTAAGAGCATCTTGATTAGCATGTCCATTTAATTGGAAATTTGCTTTTTCTATTTTGCTTGCAGATGGATGCAAACTCCATGATTTTAAAATTAATTCAGAATGCATAAATTCACCTTTTTGAAAATGAAAAACGCATTATACACGAAAATTAATTGTTTGGTACAGACTACTTTTTGATTGGAAGATCTTTATTTTGATTTTTTTTAATTTGAATGATTTTCTTAGGACGTAATTTGAAATTATTCTGAGCTTGCTGTAAATCTCTTAAATCTTTTGCCAACAAATCCAATTCCGTCAACCATGCATCCATATCGTGTGCAGTTTTAGGTGCTGGTTTGAATTTTTTGGGCTTTGAAATTTTTCTTTTTTTTCTTTTTGTTCTTTTTATTTCAAGCCATAACTTAAAATCAATCATGAGCTTTTTTTCTTCTTTTTATGTTTTCGTTTGCGTTTATGCGTTTTATTAAGATCTGATTGTAGTTTATCCATAATGCCGGGAGGAGGCGTAGATCTCGACATGAAATCGGCTCTTGGCGGATATAAACCTAAAGCAGAACCCATTCTAGAACGAGTCAACGGACTGGATTCTCTGAATTTTATCAAAAATTCTTTAAAGGATATAAGATTGTTCATGAATGTATATATTCATGAGTTAAAAAATTTACCATCCTCTATTTTAACAATTATATCAAGATCGAAATCTTTTTTTGCTTTGATGTATGATTCCATTAGTTCATTGAATTCTTTGTAAAGTCTCTGCATGTATCTTTTGGTTACAAAAAAACCTGTATGGTCTATGAAATTAACATAATCACCAAAAACATAAATATACCTAAAGAAAACACCTTGAACATCTGTAGTAAAATATTTTTCTAAAAATCTTCTGTCGCTAGGCAAAGTTATGTATTCCCAACTTCTTCCAAGCAACAAAAGGTCTTTTGGATTAGTTTTGATTTCACTCACAGTTTTATATCATATCCTTTTACTAATTCGAGATAAATCAAAAGCATACCACCAGAAAATTGTTGTGGAATGCCAGATGTAGAAAGTAATCTTAAAACTTCATTTACAATAATTATATCCCAAGATGCTTCGCCAGTTCTTTTCGACTTGGCTAAATCATCTTCTGAAATCAATTTTTCAGAATGATCGTAAAATATCTTAACACTTGAATCCAAATCTAAATTTATAACTAAATTTACTCGTTTGGGATTTGACAATAAACTATGTGGTATCTTGCCACCACAATGCAGTTCCTTGTCAGAAAAAAATCTTAATATTTGTTGAATCGCAAAATCTTGAACATGATTCATATAGAAGTCGCAACTATCAAATACTTTGTAATCTACCTTTGCATCTTGATCGTGTGGCAATTCGTGCGAATCATCACAATCGTCATGAAAATTTTCAATTTCAACACTTGAAACAACATCAATTTCAAACATCCTTGATCTCCAGAAACAGTCCGTGTTTTTAATCAAACTTTAAAACTTTGGGAATCATATTTATTTTCTTCCATCTTGTAAATAGATACTTGTGAATAAAAAGAGGAATTATGAAAAATACTTTTTGCATCTTTGTGTTATGTCTATCTTTTCTTGGTTGCTCCAATTTCAATCCAAGAAATAATCCAAAAATAGAAAATCAAAATGGGCAAATAGAAGATATTAAGACAAATCAAAATGGAGTTATGTTGGAACTAGCCAAGGTTCGACAACAAGGAGAGATTACAAATAGTACATTAAAAGACATACAACAAGGTCTTTTAAACATAAACGCAGCAGTTTCAAAAAATGAAAATTCTGGCATCCAAATACTACAAGGAGATGGTGCGTTGATATTAGTTTTCAGCGTATCTGTAATAGGAATGATTTTGTGGCACTATAGGCGCTCTGCAAAGAATGCAGAAAAGGCACTTAATTTGATCGTCAAAGAAGTTGTAAGGCTAAACGATGAGTCGTTAAATGATAATATTATATTTTCAGCAAAAAAATATAATCTTGAAAAAATTGTATTGCAAACCATGAAAAAAGAATTGTAAAAAAATCAATCAACATCATAGCCTTGTTCTAAACATTTTAGAGGAAGATATCCCTGACAATTATCTCCCATTGGTACATTTTCATTCTTGGGATCGATATTTCTTTTATTACAAACAACAACAAGTGATTCCACCTCGTCATCAATAATGTCTTTAATGCTGGTTTTTTTCATGCATTGATTTTTTCCAAGCATAAAATCATCTTCGGCTAAATAACGACACCTTTTATATGTTGGATCATCAATTAAACAATATTTTTGCATATGTTTTTTACTTAACATGTTACCACACCTTAATTTCCTTGCCTCGATCAGAAATCAATATACCATCAGCGTGATCGATTTCGTGTTGCAACACTATGCAATTAAAACCTTCGACAGACTGATCCTTAATAACAGTCAAGTTAATATAAGGAATCGAATTACCAAAAGTCAACTTGTTCCCAGTTAACTTTATTTCTGCAAATCTTTCAAGTTCAAACTGTCTAAATTTTCCATCTTCGTCAAGAATAGACAAGCACCCTTCGATAGATTTGATCTTTTCGCCAACGCCTTCGTATTTACAATTTAAATAATAATCGTAATTATTATTTGAATCACGAGCTATAAAGACATTCCACGGCACACCGACTTGAACCGCAGAAAGACCAACGCCATTAGATTTGCCACACAAGGTTTGCATTTTATTGCACAGTTTATACAAACCAATTAAATTATCCAAAGGAGCGTCTTCGCCTTTGGGTAATTTAATTGCTGGTAATATTTGGAGATTATTATAATCAATCATTAATTTGTCAATGTTTTAAGAATACTTTGAGTTCTTACATCGAGCCATTCTTGCATTGTTTTACGGTCATCTTTTAAAGATGTTGGTATTTTTAAAATTACTGTATAGACTGGATTGGCATCCGAATCAATAAATTTTTCTAAGCATTCTCTTATAAAAGCAGAAACGGATTTATTTCTTTTTTTTGCTATTGTTTTTATTTTTTCTTGAAAATCAAGCTCCATAGCTAGACTCATAACATTATTTTTTTTAGCCATTACTTGCCTCCAAAAGAATTATTCATTCTATTGTTGTTATTTGGTTTGCCATTCTTATTAAGAGGTTTTTTGCTTGATCTTTTTTGAGGAAAATTTTCTCTTAATTTTGCTTTTAATTTTTGTAAATCACTTTCTCTTTTTTTTCTTCTTTTAATTTCACTTGGACTTTCATAATATTCGTGTTGTTTATATTCATGCAAAACACCAGCGTCTGTAACTGCCTTTTTAAAAGCTGAATGCATTTTTCTAAATGCAAAATCTCTATCTTCACGACCAGCAGATGGATGTAATTCTCTTAATTCTACTCTTACTCTAACAACACTCATTATGAACTCCTTAGATTAATCTGACTCGATTTTTATAAATTTTAAACCAAATTTTTTATTTTGCCGTTTTCTAACTAAATGTTTATAAAGAACAACTTCATAACTTTCTGTGGCATTAGGTAGGGCATCACGATTTATAAGAGGAAGCACAGCATCTAATTTTGAAGAAATATGTTGAAATAATTCTGTTTTCCAAACATTCACACTACCTTTTGACAATATTGAAGCGAAAGTGAAGATATGTTGATGTGGTATATCGATGCTTAATAAATCTTCTATTTCATACGATTTGCTGTTATTAAATCTATTTCTTTCAGTTATAGAAATAAATGGAGTCCTAGCCATGGCCGCTAAAAAAGACAACCCGCCAAAACAATCTAAAACAAAACCACAAGCTCTCATGGCGGAAAACACACTAGTAATCTCTTGATCTTGTAAAAATATACATTTATCGTGAAATTCTTGAGATAAATCATAAGTAAATTGATTCTGCCAAACAACTGGAACTATGCCTTTGCCAAGCAGATGCTCAACGAGATGTTTGTAAAAAACTTTTTCAACAGTATCATTATGTGGGCTTCCATTTTTCCAAGTTTTTACGACTCTTAATGGATGTAAAAATATTTTATAACCCGATCTTGTAAGTAGTTCTTTGTTGAATTCTTTTCCAATAACAGCAGAAGATGGAATAAACGGCAAGAATCTAACTATATTTTTGTAATCATCTAAAAATTCTTGTTTAAATCCATTTTCGTAAAGTTTTTTAAATTCCTTTACATTCACAACATCCTGAAAAAATTCATTTAAATTTTTAAAATAAATTCCAGACAAAGTATTATTGTTATCTAAAATATTCGAATCAGAAAATATAGACTTTAATTGTTGTGTGTCTGTGATCGCCCAATATTCATCGACATATGGAAATAAACTAGAAAAATTAGGGAAACCACAAACTATAAAATATTTCGAAGATTTTTTTAAACTTCTGAATCTATGCAATAAAAAACTTGATAATAAAACATATCCTTCGTAATCACCAAAAAACGGAACAACACAAATTGAAGAAAAATCATCTGGTATTTTCTTTTCTTCAAATCTTACTCTTGTAAATCCATTTCTTTCGGCAGTTTTTTTAAGAAACTCAGGAACTGTATTCATATTTTACATCCAAAATGTTAATTTACTAATGCACTCGTTGTGTATTGTTTGAGGATTATCCACTAAACTTATTTCAATGCTGTAATTTTTATTTAAAAGGTTATCAATTGCTTTCTCGGTATGATTCAAGACTATATCTTGATTTTTACTTGCTAAGTCAAAATTACACAGCACAATCTTTCTCTTATCATAGTCTGATGTAAGACAAATTCTGTGCGACTCCTGTGATTGATTAAGTATTATTTGTCCCGGTGACTCAAATAAAATAAAAGGAGTATCGGTTATACCTGCCAATCTTGTAGATCCTGTCCAATACTGAATTGTAAATTTACAACAACTAATTACGGACAATGTTTTTTCCAAATCGTAACTTTCAGCCATAGAAGAAAAATCTATAACGCCCATATTTTTAGGGCATTCGTGAATCGATTCCTTTTCTCCTAACCAAACAACGGTATAATTTTTTTCTTGCAACAACCTTATTAGTTTCTCATAAAAATCAATTGATAAATTTCTATTATATAATTTTCTTTTTCTGGCAAATACACCAACAACATTATCACCAACTAAATTTTTAGCCCAAGAAACATATTCAATTCTAGGTTTTGGTATTTTAACTGCTGTTTTTTTTGTGCTTGAAATATCTGACATAAGTGATTTGTCTACATCTATGGTTAAACATTTCGGACATACCACATCCTGATCGTGTGATCCAAAAAAACAATTACAATTCCTACATTTGCTTCCCACCATGATGCGACTAAGAAAATCACCAGAAATCACAACTCCAAATGTTTTAATTTTTTCTAAAAGTTTACGATATACATTTGACATATTTATAAAAGAATACGAATAACCTCTCAACCAACTATAGGAGCCATCAAGCTCCCAAAATTCATCTACCAAATGTTTATAAAGATACGACCTACCATAAAAACCCAAAACAATAAAATAACAATTTGGATTCAACCTTATAAGGCTAGGTATGCAATACAAAGGAATCAAAGTCTCACAACCCATTTCGCCAAAAGAATTAATTATAATAATCTTGTTTATGTCTTTTGGCTTAGACCTTTTTGTGAATTTGTGAGTAATAAACTTTACGCTATCGCACAATATATCTTGTCGTTTATCAAACTCATGACCGAACATATAACTTCTAGCACGAATCAAATTTAGTGTTTTCAATTAAATTTAACCTTCTTTGTTTTAATGGCATATCCACAATTTGGACATTTAAATTTTTTAGTAGAACAATTACAGTTTTGTTTTATTTCATATTTGTTGGCAAATTCTTTATCGTCAAATTTCAAAAATTTATTGTAACCACACTTACATTTAAGCAAAAATCCACTTTCCATACACTATTTCCTTTCAAGATAGTCTTTCAAATTTGTAATTTTACCAAAATAAATCCCACTAATATCAGCTATAACAGAATCGCTCGCAATTCGTTTGCTAATTACCAAAGTTGGATTATTTATATTATTTAGAAACAACAAAACTTTATTCTTGCTGTCTTTAGAAGTTTTATAAGGCAACACAACACTTAAAAATCTATCTTCAAAAGTGAAAATCTCAAATTCATTAGAATCTATATAACGAATCTTTTTAATGACTATGTAATCTAGTTGGCGTTCAGTATCACCCTTTATTTTAAACATTTTAGCGATGTTATTTTTAAATAATAATGCTTTAATGTGCAATTTTGGAACAAACCAAATAGCACAATAAAACACAATAAAAAAAGAAAAAACTACAATATATTTAAATGTTTTCATATTAATCAATAGAGTTAGCAATTATTTAAATAAGAAAATATAGCTTGTCTCTCAATGTCGATGTATTCTTGGATTAAAATAATGGCTTCTGCCTCTGTGACTAAATCCTCTTCGTTCCACAAGGAGTTATATGAATCTTTATATACAGGTGCGATTTGATTGTACGATCTATTTAATAAAACTTCCCTAATATAAACTTCTTCTAATCGACCTTTTTTAGCTTTTTTCTTCCCAAACAACAACGATCCTTCTGCCCATTTATAATATATGTTGAATTTCTTATTATAAAAACCACAACCATAAAAATTTATAGTTCCAGATCCAATATATGAAAATAACATAAAAATCCTTAATGTATTTAATTTTTAGCTTTAAAATCGTTCAAACAAGTCTGCAATGAATTTAATTGGTTTACTTTGTTCTGCACAGAACTCAATCTTACATTGCTTGAGAACAATTCCGATTCAGCAAATGTCCTTGTATTACTACCATTGATACATTCGTATTTATTTTCTCGACCAAAACTTGGCTTTAAATTTAATATTAACCATTGATTTCCGTGCTTGTCAAAAGGCTTTTCACCTATATTGTAACTGAAAAAATTATTTGCTGGAGAATAAGACACGGCTCCGTAATCATGCTCGTTGACACAAGTTTGCAAACTATTAAAACAATTATTTTTTGAATACAGATCAATATAAGTGATTAGTTCGCTATCTTTAAATCTTTTTCTTTTATCGCCATATCGAACATGGTATTCTGTTTCTTTGCTTCCATACGCATTAAAATCTATTATTTGCCACCTTTGACCACTTAAATCATATACGATTTCGCCAATAGAATAATTAACGATCCTGCTTGGACGTATTATCACAGGCGATGTTTGAAGGTTCATGATCCATTGAATTAAAGGCATACAATATATATCTGACTAACGATCAATCCAATAATAAAATTTATTTGTTTAATTAATAAGCAAATAAGCATAAATACATAAGTGAATATTAAGGAGAACAACATGGCAGACTCTATGTATCATCAAAGAATAGGACTTACCTTCAAAAACAGGTATCCAGAGATATTTGATTATTGTTCCAAAATGAAGAACGGCAATGTGAAAATAATGTCTTTCGGCTGCTCCATCGGAACCGAATGCTCAGATCTGAGAAGTTATTTCCCAGATGCCACCATAGTTGGCGTGGACATCAACGAAAGACTCTTGGATATAGCAAAAAAAAGAAACCCAAACGAAAAAACAATCTATGACACGAGTACTGAAGCCCATAGCGGTTTCGACTTCATATTCTGCATGACTGTCCTTTGCAGCTACCCAAAAACAAGAAATCTTAAAAACTGTGGAGAAGTATATCCTTTCTCGAAATTCGAGGAAACAGTTCTTTCTTTGGTTGGGAAATTAAATGACGAAGGAAGCATCGTTATATGCAATTCTAACTTCAGATTCGCAGATGTCAGTTGTGCCTCTTCATTCGAGGCGATATCTATTGAAAACAAGAAACCAATCATAAATGTTCCTAAATTCGACAATCAAAACAACATATGTGAAGAAGACTATCCGTTCTGTATTTTCAAAAAAACTAAGTAGGAGTTAAAATGGCAGATAATCAACTTTGGGCATGGGGAGAGGGAAGTGCAGGACAATTAGGAGATGGAACGGAAGCAAACAAATCGTCTCCTGTTCAAGTCTATGGTTCCAACTCCAACTGGAGAAGCGTTTTTAGTGGTCTTTTTCATACTGTTGGCATCAAAAAAGACAACACCCTATGGACTTGGGGTGTCAATTATGCAGGACAATTAGGAAATGGAACCATAAATGACGAATCAGTTCCGATCCAAATCGGAGAATCCGATTGGAGCCAGTCTTCATGTGGTGGTTTCCATACAATAGCAATAAAAACTGATGGAACGCTATGGTCTTGGGGCGAAGGTTCGTTTGGCGAACTCGGAGACGAAACAACAACAGATAGATCTTCACCAGTACAAGTCGGCAACCAAACGACTTGGAAGCAAGTTTCGAGTGGTCTTTTTACCGTTTCGGCAATAAAAACCGATGGAACGCTTTGGGCTTGGGGCGAAGGTTATTTTGGGCAAATTGGAAATGGAGAAACAGGATTGTGGAGTTCACCAGTTCAAGTCGGCAATCAAACGAATTGGAAGCAGGTTTCTAACGGCTATGGTCATACAACAGCAATAAAGACCGATGGAACATTATGGGCTTGGGGTCAAAATTACATAGGTCAATTGGGAGATGGAACAACAACTAATAGATCATCTCCAGTACAAATTGGCAACGAAACAAACTGGAAGCAAGTTGATTGCGGAGGCGAACATACGGCTGCGGTAAAAACTGACGGAACCATTTGGGCTTGGGGCGAAGGTGCGAGTGGAAGATTAGGAAATGAACAAACAAGTTCTTTTTCTTCCCCAATACAAACAGGAAACGGAAATAATTGGTCGAAGGTTTCCTGCGGAGCAGACTTTACCTGTGCTATCAAGACCGACAAGACCATGTGGACTTGGGGAGATAATTTCAATGGTAAATTGGGAGATGGAACCACAGAAGACAAATCATCACCAGTCCAGATAAGTGGCGACAAATATTGGGGAGATGTGGATTGTGGCTCTTTCCACGCCATGGCTATAACCAGTAATAAAAATGTTTACAAAATATATCCAACATACGAATTCGAGGTAGTCACATACACTCCAGAGAGCTTGGTGTCTTTGGCCCCATATCCAGATTCTTTAGAGCATCTGATATTAAATTTTATATCACAGGAAATCATTATAGGTAACAGAAAGTACAGACACGGAGATCGATTTACCGCCTATGGCTTACAAGCCATAAGATTCAAACAATTATATGTAGATTCTAGTAATCCCGTATTGAAAATAATTTATTGCGGAGATCTTTGTACCAACACGGAAACATGTTGTGACGGAGTATGCTCAGATCTAAATACCGACACAAACAATTGCGGAGAGTGTGGCAATGTTTGTCCAGATGGATACACATGCGTAGATGGAGTTTGCACACCACCACTAACTACGACTACTACGACTACTACGACTACTACGACTACTACGACTACTACGACTACTACTACTACTACTACGACTACTACTACTACACCAGAACCTACAACGACGACTACGCCAGCACCTTAGTTTTCGCCATGAAAACTAAAGATTTAACTTGCTATATCAGGAGTATCAGTAAGATTAGAAAACTTTTCCAAGAGGTCTGGATAAACGGCTAGGGCTTGATTCCTAGCCGTATTTATTACTGGTTCTGGGTGCGTTTTAGAAAAGAAATTGATTACTTGTTTTGGGTTTTTACCGATTTCATAAAACGCAATTAAATAATTATAAATTTTATCTTCCACATATAATCTATATGTAACTGGTTTGCTTCTCAAGAATCTATGCACCCAACCAAGTGCTGAATGACAATAAACCTTACCGCCATTGTTTCTTACTTTTTCATGAATATAACCTTCTTCTCCAGCAAATCCCATAAAGTTATCACTGAACCTTGGAAAAAATTCTTTTTTCATTAAAAACATAGCTGTTCCATGCATTGGAATTTCAAAAACTTCAGGTATTGGCGATTCAGTTTGCCATATACCAAAAAAATCACCCCGCCATTTTGGTTCCATGTGCGTCGCTATACATGATTTATTTTCATTTAAAAGCGGACCACACCACATGTCTTTTTTAATTTTATCATCGTCTATTGCTTTCAAAATATAATCTATAGCACCATTTTGAAGTATGACATGACTGTCCAACAACAACACATACTCACCATCTGCGTGTTCAAACACAGAGTTCTTAGCATGTGCTGGTCCTTTATTTTTCGGACAATGAATGTATTTGGAATGAGATAAACTAGCTAAATTTTTAAGACCTTCTACTTCCTTGGGAGTATCGTCACATATTAACATTTGTACATCTTTACAGCTTTCTGCTCTTCCTAAATGGTAAAGCCTTAACGCAGAAGAAGTCCAAAAACTTCCTTCAAGATCATCGTGACAAGCCCATCCAATGGTCAATTTAATTTTAGACATAATTTTATTTCTCTGTTGATCGAACTTTATTAAAAATATAATAGAATAATATTGTTATTTCTATATTAACTTATGGAAAAAATAGCACTAATAAGACCGGGAGCCATCGGTGATATAATGATGGCTCTCAATTTTGTTCAAGAATTAAAAAGCAAAAAAGAAGTAACTTTTTTTTGTAGCTCTGGCATTCATTCGATCTTAAACAATTTCATATCAAACAATAAACTCGTAAGTTTTCGATCATTAGAACAATACAAACAAGAAGATTTCGACAAAACCATCCATCTTATTGGGTATCCATTAAACGAAGGATATCCATATAAAAAAATGAATCGACACTTACTTGAATACTTTGCAAGCGAAATGGAAACTAACTTTTCGTTTGATCAATTTACATTAACCATGCCAAAGTTTCCAAAAAAAATAAAAAATAGAAACACTCCTCGCTATATAACTTTTCAAAATAAGACTGGTTGGTCTACTTACAAAGAGTGGTGGGGATGGCAAGAATTGATAAATCTTATAAAAGAAAAAAAACCAAATATCGAAATATATCAAATAGGTGGATCAAATGATCCTAAAATAGAAAACATAGATGGTAGCTTTTGCGGAGATTCTTTTGAAGACAATCTAGCAGCACAAGCATGGGCGAACATTCACATTGGATTAGATTCAGTCTTTAATCATACAACTAATATAAATTGGCTCAACAAGGGAAGAACAAAAGGCATTATACTTTTTGGTTCCACACAAGCAGATGCAAGTGGATATCCACACAATGATAACATATCATTAGGATTATCTTGCCAACCCTGCTTTAAAGAAGATCCAAAAATCAGCAGAGTTCCATTAGGATTATGTGACAATCCTCCAAATCAAACTTACGAAAATCCACAACACGCTTGCATGAAAGGTATAACACCAGAAATGGTGTTTGAAAAAATTAAATTATGAAAGAAACATCTAAATGTCAGGAAGCAAGAAAAAAAGAAGGTCATTTTGATCTATATTTAAAAGGAAAAGGAATCGACATTGGTTGTGGTAATGACAAACTAGTAGTAGAAGAAGGTAGTGTAGATTGTTGGGATTTAAACAATGGTGATGCAATGCTAATGGAAAGCATTGCAAATGATACTTATGATTTTGTTTATTCGTCACATTGCTTAGAACACTTAGAAGATGTAGAAATAAGTCTTTATAATTGGTCAAGAATACTCAAAAAAGGTGGATGTCTTTATTTTGCAGTACCAGAATATATTCTTTTTGAAAGCATGACATTTCCATCTATTTTTAATACAGATCACAAACAAACATTTTCCTATTACATTAAAAAAGAACAAGTAAAGAGAGATAACCATTATTATTACACAGATATAATCAAAATAATTGAAAATCTTAACATGGAAGTAAAAATTTCAAAACTTGAAGATAACAACTACGACTATAGCAAAGGTACTGGTGGAATTCAGACTTTAGGCAATGCATCGGCACAAATTTTATTTGTCGCAAAGAAAAAAGAAAAAACTCCAGTTGGTCAA
>Ga0114977_10000722_pt1 | contig 21848 bp, 18 predicted proteins | sample S_130805_MF_Meta_FD_87026 | JGI IMG/M metagenome (GOLD analysis project Ga0114977, IMG submission 87026) | Freshwater microbial communities from Lake Simoncouche, Canada to study carbon cycling - S_130805_MF_MetaG | ecosystem: Environmental > Aquatic > Freshwater > Lake | place: Lake...
AATCCCGCCCCACTCGCGTATCCAAGTTCATGGGTTCGTTCAGCCCGCCGAACTCGGAGCGCTTTACCGTTCGACGCGTATCTTTGCCTTGCCTAGCCATAGTGAGGCTTGGGGGCTCGTCGTGCACGAAGCTGCCCTCTCTGGCTGCCAGTTGTTACTTTCCGCCACCATCGGCTCGCGCCACGATTTTGCGACTCAGATGAATGCCGCCGAGTTTCCCGGCGGCGACCGCGATGCATTAGCTCGGGCGATCTTCCAACTGGCGTCGTCCGATGACGCTGCCCTCGGTCGTGCCCAAGCCGAATCACGTATCCGCGCCGCCACCCATGGGCCGGCCGTCTTCGCCGATCGCGTGGCCGCCATCGTCCACAAACTTTCCTGATCTCAGTTCGTTATCTCGCCCTCGCTAGCCGAAAGCTAAAGGGGTTTCAAGTGCCGCACCCTGTGCGGCTTTTTTGTGCCCAGACGACTTGTTACTTCCCGTCGCCCATGAACTCTTCCATGGTGGCGGCGCTCGCAGAGTTTACGTTACGCCGCCCAAAGACTACGAAAAATGTTTTCACAACGATACGGAGATCGAGCCAGAGGCTCTGGTTTTGGATATACCAGACATCGAGGGCGAATTTCTCATCCCACGTCAGGGCGTTCCGGCCATTGACCTGCGCCCAGCCCGTAACGCCCGGCTTCATGAGCATGCGCTGGGCTTGGAAGGGGTTGTAGCGTGGCAGGTACCGCATGAGCAGAGGTCGGGGCCCCACCACGCTCATGTCGCCGAGCAGTACATTCCACATCTGGGGAAACTCGTCCAAGGTGGTGGAGCGGAGAAACCGGCCAAAGGCCGTCAGCCTGACCTCATCCGGTAACGGCCTGCCGGTGGCGTCGACGCCGTCGGTCATCGTCCGAAACTTCACGACCTTAAAGGGCTTCCCGTGCCGGCCAGGGCGTTCCTGCAAGAATAGAATAGGGGAACCTAGTTTCAGTCTGACCAGTAGTGCCACACCCGCTAGTAGGGGACTGAAGAAGATCAGCCAGCCCAGAGAGAAGAAGATGTCGAAGAGACGTTTGACCATGATTAGCGCCGGGGCGTGAGCACCGTCGTTTCAACGGACATTAGGTTGACCCCATTTTCAAAGACGATGGCAAACTCTACTTCAGTTGCCCCTATGGGCGCAGGCAAGATGAGTTCGCCCGACTCTGGCGTGCAGCGGACTGTGCGGGTCAGGGACTTGCCGCTCCCCTTGAAGGTCATCGTCAGGCGAACGTCCCTCGTGGGCTCGTGGCCTGTCAGTTTCACGCTGAGCTGCACGAAGGAACCTTCTGCAATTGGTTGGGAGCGCGTTAACGTGCCAGCGTCCCGGGTGACTTCGATGAGGCCAGCCCCCCCGGCGACGACACTGAATTGCTGGTTCGCCCGGCGGAACTGCCACGCCTCAAAGAGGGCTGCGGTGGTCACCGGACGCGAGGTCACGGTGGCCTCCTCCGCGTGTTGTAGCCAAAAGGCATTTAAGGCGCTGAGGCCTGTCTGGTCGGTGAGGGTTAATGCGGACAACTCCGTGCGGAGTTCGGGGCGGGCGAAGGCAGCGGCGCAGAATTCAGGCCGGGGATCTGTCGGGATGAATTCTAACCAATGCACAGGCAGGCTATAGGCTCCCCAGGCGATATTGAAGCGTTGCTGGTGTGCTTGGAAATCGGCTTCGGCCTTGATAAGGCGCTGGAGGCACGAGAGGGCCTGCGTGCTCGTTGAAACCGAAGCCAATCGGGCCGCGTAAACCCGACGGAATTTCACGGAGAGCGTCCAGGCGTCGACGAATTGCTGTAAGCGCCAGCGCTGGTTCTGCAGTCGGAAGGTCAGCTTAGCGTTTTCAGTGAGGGCGGCTTCCGCTTGGGCGACATAAGCTGAGAGTTGGGCGACTTCGTCTTCGGTCAGCACAGCCGCCGAGCTCTCCGCGCGAAAGTGCCGAATCCATTGGTTAGCCCCGCCCACCTGTGCGTCGCGCGTCCACGCGGCTTCGACTATCCGATAAGCCGCCCGCATGGGTTCCGCGGCCGGTCCATAGGCGGCCGCAAACCAACGCATCAGGAGTTCTTCGGCATCTTGGTCGGGTCGTTCCAGTAGCTTGGCCCCGAGCCAGGCCTTGGGGGCGTCAAAACCCCAGAGCGGCGCGAGTTCCGCATACCAGCCCTTTACCCCGACCGCCTGAGCGGTGCGGATGGAGGCTGCTTGCACGGTGAAGTGGGCGCGCGGGCTCGTGTAGTCGACGCCATACCAATAATCGTAGGCGCCCACGCGGCGGGCCCCTGATTGCACCCATGCTTTGAGGTTGGCGGATTCTTGAGCCGCAAAGTTCGGATCGGCGTAGCCAATGCGGTCCGCACAGACCCAAGGGAAGATGGCCGGGTCGACCTTCACCGTCGGTGCCCGTAACGTCTGCAGGTAGGCTAGGGTGCCAAGCGCATGGCGTTCGCCGCGCAGGTCGCCGGTGGGTTGCCAGAAAGAATTGGCGACTTCGTTCAAGTAGCGGACCACGTAATCCGTGCGTACTGGCCTTTCGCGATACCAGCCCTCGGATGCTACAGAGTCATCGAACGTCAGGGAATCATTGACGCCGAGGGGCACGCAAAAGGCATCAGGTTGCTTATGGAACCAAGTGCGGGCGTACCGGGCGCCGATTTCCGGTGCACGAGGGTGGGCGAGGTTTGGGTTAGCGTCATAGCCATTGCCTCTGGGTGCTTGGCGGACGCTGTTGACGGACGCAAAAAGCGTCGGGTCTTCGGCGAATTCTTTTTTACCGAAGGCCGCGTAAAGCCCGTGAGTGAAAGTCGGGGCCCGACCATAACCAATACTGTAGGCCCATTCTTGGCTCAGCTCATTGCGGAGGCCGCCGATCTCGCGCCAAGCGAAGGCCGGTCGGAATGCGTCGTCAGCCGGAGCGACGACTCGGTTCAGCATGACCCAGTCGGCGCCACGTGGTCCGGGGAAAGCGAAGAAGACGCCGAGTGAGCGTTCGCAGAATCGGCCCACTGCGATGCGGGTAGCGGTCGGATTATTACCAACCAAGAAGACCGAGCGACCAATCGCCCGGCAGGTGGCCGTGTCGCCCTCGCCTGGCGGCGCAAGCACGCCGGCCTTTTGGGCAGCTTGGGTCTTCCCTACGTAGAGACCCGCTGGAGCGCCACTGGCTTGGGCGGGCTCTTCGATTAAGTCGGGCTTTTTTCCAGTCACGCGTTCACACCAATCGACCAGCGAATGCGCGGCATACCATTCATCGGGCTCGGGGTTAGCCGGCATGACCACAGGAACGTTCCAACGGCCGCGCTCGAACAGGACCTCCGCCGCCATTAAGTGGCAGCCAGCGAGCAGGCAGAGGATTCGGCCGAGCAGGGGCATGGGCCGATTAAAGGCTACGGCCTCTCGTCTGCAAAGGGCGATTTGACGCTTTGCATCATTTTACCGCCTGCTACCTTTTTTCTATGTCCCTCAGCCGCCGAGACACCTTGCGCCTCTTGTTGGCAACCGCGACCCTGGCTCCATGGTCGGCCTGGGCACAGGAAAAGTCGGCGCGCCGCTCGCCCAAGAAAGGCTGGGCGGGGAATCGGCCCGAATCGGCCAAGCAGTTCGGCTGCACGTGGTGGTATGCGTGGGGCGGCTCAGGGAAGGGCACGGAAGGCTACGAATTTGTCCCGATGGTGAAGGGCAATCGGCAGCCCGTGGGGTCTTCAGAGCTTAGCCAGGTTAGTGATTCCACCGCCAAGTGTCTGCTCGGCTTCAACGAGCCCGAGCGCACTTCACAGGGCAACCTCACGGTGGCTCAGGCGATCGAAGCTTGGCCGCTCTTGGTGAAGTTCGCCGAAGAGAAGAAACTCCGCTTAGGCTCGCCCAGCGTCTCTTCAGACGGCGGCGGCGGTGCTTGGATGCGCGAGTTTATGGAGCAAGCCCAGCGGAAGAAGCTGCGGATTGATTTCGTCACCGCCCATTGGTATCGCAGTGCGGACGCGGGTGCTTTCGAAGATTGGCTCAAGGAACTGAACGCGAACTACAAGCGACCCGTTTGGGTCACGGAGTTTAATGCGATGTATACTGGTGCGGACGAGGCAGGGCAGGTGCAGTTTCTGAAGGGCGCCTTGCGGGCTTTAGAGCGGCAACGGTTCGTTGAGCGTTACGCCTATTTTAATACCGGTACTGGTAAGACCGCGTTGCTGAAGGACGGTGAACTCACCAAGCTCGGTGAAGTGTACCGCTCGGCGGGAGACTAAACCTGCTTCTTGACGCTTAGTGGGCGGAGGACGGGGTCACCTTTGAGCGGGAGCTCCACGGGCTTGCCGCCGTTTTGCGCCGAAGCATAGAGCGCGAGGATGAGTTCGACCGCTTTACGTCCTTCGGCTCCATCGACTGAGGGACGGCCCTTTGAGAGGATTGCGCCGATAGCGTCTTCTAAGTTGAGGCGATGCCAGGCGTGCCCAATCGCCTTCGGGTCATTGGCGCCGGCCCCAGCCCCTTCGGCCGCGGGCGCAAGGTGCTGGGCGTCGGCGGCCTGCGGCACTGCGAATTCGAAAGCCGTCAGTTTGTCATCGCGGAGCACGGCCGAGCCTGTCGTGCCGTGGATACGAATTTCGGCGGGGAAGCCCGTACCGGACCAGCAAGCCGTCGAGCCCGCGAGCGTCGCTCGGGCGCCGTTGGCGAATTCGATCCAGCCCGCGGCAATGTCTTCGACCTCGATACCCTCATGGGCGACGAGCCCGGAGGTCGCCGAGACGCGCTTCACTGGGCCGAGGAACCAAAGCAGTAAGTCGATGGTGTGGATGCCTTGATTCATCAGGGCCCCGCCGCCATCGAGGGCGAACGTGCCACGCCAAGCGGCGGAATCGTAGTAGGCTTGTGTACGCCACCAAGGGATAAGCGCCCCCGCCAAAGTGATTTGCCCGAAGCGTCCGGCGGAGATGGCGGCCTTCAACGCCAGCGAGCCAGCGCCGAAGCGGCGGGGCAGGATGCCGGCGAGCACGACGCCCGCTTGGGCGCAGGCCGACGTCAGTGCATCGCAACGGGCGAGGGTGACCTCAAGGGGCTTCTCTACGACCACGTGCTTACCGGCGCGGGCGCAGGCCAAGGCGGGGGCGAGGTGGTCACCGCTCGGTGTGCACAAGCAGACCACGTCCACGTCCGGATGTGCTAGCAACGCTTCCGGGGTCGCGCAGGCGACCGCTCCGAACTTCCGGGCAAACTCTTCCGCTTTGGCCGGAGTGCGGTTATAGGCCGCCACGACCTTGACGCCGGGGATTTCGGCGAGCGCCTTCGCATGGAACTCGGCAATCATGCCGGTTCCCCAGATGCCGAAACCAAGGGGCTTTGCGCTCATATCTGCACCCTAGCGGAAACCTGCACGGGAGGGGAAGGCTGAATCCTGCCGGCCAGGTTTAGTTAGACAGGTGTCTAAATAAAGCTCCGTCTGTTTGCAGCGCCTGCATGGTTTGGCGTGCTTGGCGCTTATCCTTCAGTCGAGACCATAGGTATCGTGAAGTCACGGAGACCCAGCGGAACTTATTGGCTACGCGACTCTCAGGTGCGTGCCAAAGTCGGCGCTTCTCCGCCCAGAGCCTTTTCGTGTGCACCGGTTGGTCCTGCTCGCCCAGTAGGTTTGCCAGTCGCGGACTGAGCTGCGTGGTTTCACGGAGCCGAGCCGATTCACGGCCAATCAATAGTCGGTGCAGTTCGACGCACTGCTCGGGCGTGAGTTGGGATTCTTTCTCGTGGATGCAGAAGGTGGAGCCACTTCGCGGAGTCAGCGCTAGGCGTGTCTCGTGGCCATAACGCATGATCCAGGCGGTATCGCCGACCACCCCGTATTCCGTGGGGAAGGGACGTGCGCGCAGATGGGGTCCTCGATAAAGATTCGAGGCGGAACTGCCGAGAATGGCGTTAGGGCAGTTTTGGAAGGCCAGGAATTGAGTGGCCTCGGGTGCCATCACGAATGGGTGGCCTTGGCCGAAGGCGGCTAGTAATTTTGCGGGTGGCCAGCCAAGGTCGCGATGCGGCCGTCCATCCTCATGGGCGAAGTCTGGGGCACTGACGACCACGCTGGCCCCCAAGGCTTCGCCGACCTCGCGTAGATGTAGGAGCTGATTACGGGTGATAAGGTCACCGGCCGTGCTGATGTAGACCCAGTCACCCGTCGTTGCGGCGATACCCTCATTCCACGATTGGTATAGGCCGCGGTCGCGGTCGATGATACGAAGGCGCGGGTGTCGTAGCTCCGACCGGATTAAGTCGAGCGTACCGTCCGTCGAGCGGCTGTCCACGACGATGACTTCTTCGATCAAGTCGAGCCAGGCTTGCATCGCACGGAGATGCGCAAGGAGCAAGTGTCGGCAGTTGTAGGTCGGTACAACCATACTGATGGTCGGAGGTGGAATCACATCACTTCACACGGCGGTTCGCTTGGCTCGTCCAACCTCTTCAGTAAAACTAGGTTAAGGACTCTATGGCTGATTGGGGTTGAACCTTCTTCTGGAGATAAATATCTCTAGGTGCATGCGCATAGGCATCACAGGAGGGCGGGGTACGTTGGGGAAAATTCTCCAAGCGCAGTTGGCTGCTTCCGGTCTGACCTATGATTGCTTTCCTGGTGATATCTGCCGCCCCGAAGAGCTCCGCGTATGGCTGCAGGCAGGCATTTTCGATGCGGTCGTACACCTTGCGGCCCTAGTGCCTACGCAAGCGGTGCAGGCCAACCCCGCCCGCGCGTTTCAGGTTAACGTCGGTGGCACGGCCAACCTCGTGGCCGAACTGGGAGCCCTGCCGCGCAAGCCTTGGTTATTCTACGCGAGCAGCAGCCATGTTTATCACCCGCAGGCTGCCCCGATTCTGGAGTCGGCTCCGGTCGCACCCATCAACCCTTATGGTCTCTCGAAGCGTCTAGGCGAGCAGGTCGTCGAGGCTTCGGTGGCCGCTGCCGGCGTGCCTTACTGTATCGGGCGTATCTTCAGCTTCTATCACCCGATGCAGACGGGATCGTTCCTTTACCCGTCCTTGCAAAGTCGGTTTGCCGCCGAGGACCTATCCCAGCCCTTCAGACTCTTTGGGGCCGATGATATCCGCGACCTTTCCTTGGCCGACGACTTAGTGGCGCACATTCGGTCCTTACTGGCGAAGCAAGCGACCGGCCTGGTCAACATTGGATCGGGTCGCGGCACTAAGATACGAGATTTCGTCCAATCCCTCGCCCCCCGCCCCCTAGAGATTGTTAACGCCTCAGAAGGCAGCCCCACGTCCTTGGTTGCCGACACCGCCCGCCTCCGTCAACTTCTCGGGGCATGACCCCTCCGCAGGTCTCCATCGTTATCCCGACCTTTAACCGCTCCGGCATGCTCCGGCGCTGTATCGATTCGGCTTTAGCCCAGACGTTCCCATGCGAAGTCGTGGTCTGTGACCACGGGAGCAGCGATGACACTCCAGCTGTCGCCCGTTCGTATGGAGACCGTATCCGCTATGTCCGGCGTGAGCAGGATTCCGGCGTCCATTTCGCTTGGCTCGATGGCGTGGTCTCCGCTCGCGGTGAGTTCGTCCATATTAACTACGACGACGACCTGATTGCCCCGACCTTCATCGAGAAGTGCATGGCACTCATGGGGCCAGATGTTGCGTTCTGCCTTTCTTCCGCGGAGGTGCGCGACGACGCCACGCAACAGCCGCTTTCCTACCTCTTCACTAGCCTCGGGCCAACGGGTGTCTACCCAGTGCGACGTTTTATGTCCTATCAGATCAAGGGGCTGGTTTCCCCGGGTGCGACGCTGATTCGCCGCAAGGACATCCTCAATCACCTGTTGGTCGGGCGCGTGCCTTTCACTTCATTTGAATACCGTGGGGTTGGCCCCGACTGGTTGATGACCGCCATGACGACGCTCGACTACCCGAAGTTCGGCTACGTCGACGAGCCCTTGGCCGTATTCTCTGCGCACGAGGGATCTATCACCATCGATGCGCATAAGGACGCGACCCGTAAAAAGACCCTCTACCGCGCCTATCAGGAGGCACGACTCTACTACACCATTGCCTGGCTCGTGAAGACTCTCCGGCTCGATTTACCCGCCCGGGCTTTGCTTTTTTGCATGCGCTTGAAGGCTAAGGCCCTTAATGGTATCTACCGACTTTTTCTTCCTAAGCGTCCTTTGATTTCCCATGACTAAGCGAACCGTCAAGCTGGCCGATAATACAATCTCCGCGGAGGAGATTCGCTCCCTCGCTGGCTGGCTCCAAGAAGGGAAGCAGCTGACCAAGGGCCCGTTGACTCGGGAGTTTGAAGCGGAGTTCGCTGCCTACACAGGCACCAAGTACAGCATCATGGTGAATAGTGGTTCCTCCGCTAACCTGCTGATGGCCTACGGCCTTCTCGAGGCTGGCTACCTCCGAAATAAGAAGGTTATCGTGCCGGCGGTCTCTTGGATCACGACGCTTTCGCCCTTCGTGCAGATGGGCTTCGAGTGCTTCCTTTGTGACTCCGATGCGAACGATCTCGGCATCGACCTTAATCATCTCGAGGCGTTGCTGAAGAAGGAGCGCCCCGCGCTGCTCATTCTCGTCCACATCTTGGGCCACCCGAACCAGATGGACGCCATCCATCGCCTCTGCGACCAATATGGCTGCTTGGTCATCGAAGATGCCTGCGAGGCCTTAGGCTCCGAGTATAAGGGCAAGAAGACGGGCGCCCTGTCTTTGGCGGGTTCGTTCTCTTTCTACTACGGCCACCATATTTCGAGCATCGAAGGCGGTGCGATCACCCTCAGTGATGATAAGCTCTACAGCGTGATGCTCTCCATCCGCTCCCATGGGTGGTCGCGCGATGTACCTGAAGCCGATCGCCAGGCCTGGAAGCAGGAATACCAGATCGACGACTTTCGTGAGTTCTACAGTTTCTACTACGCTGGCTACAACCTCCGCTCTACCGATCTTAACGCCTACCTCGGTCGCTTGCAGCTCAAGCGCCTGCCGGAAATAGCCATGGTCCGGGCCCGTAACTTCGAGCTCTACCGTCAGGCCTTGCCGGAGTTTTTCGCACAGCACAGCCCTGACAGTTTTGTCTCTAGTTTTGCTTTTGGAACCTTTGCGTCCAACCGGCTAGAACTATCGAAGCACCTCTTGGCGCAGGGAATCGAGTGTCGCCCGCTGGTCTGCGGCTCGATGGGCCGTCAGCCGTTCTGGATTAAGAAGTACGGCGTCACCCACCTCCCGGTCGCCGATAAGGTCCACGATTACGGACTTTACCTCCCGAATCACGCGAACATCACACCGGAAGATATCGCATACGTTGCGGAGCAGTTCCGAGCGGTTGCGCAGCCGATCTGACGCTCCGCCCCCCCGCCAGACTCTCGTTCATTCCGTATTTTATCTGGCTTATAACCCGCAGGCCATTAGATAGTCTGAGATACTGCTTATGCGTATTTTGGTCACCGGTGGCGCGGGCTTCATCGGGTCGAATCTGACCCGCCTTTTGGTTGCGGGCGGACACGTCGTCACGGTCGTCGATAAGCTTACCTACGCCGGCAATATTTCCTCCCTGGCCGAACTCCAGGGCAAGCTAGGCTTCGCTTTCGTGCAGGCCGATATCTGTGACGCCGAGGCCATGCGCCAGGCCTTCGCTGACGCCCAGCCCGAGGCGGTCATGCACCTCGCCGCCGAGTCCCACGTCGACCGCTCGATTGACGGCCCCGGCGAATTCATCGCGACTAACGTCACTGGTACCTTCCAGCTCCTGCAGGCCGCGCTAGGTCACTGGCGTTCCCTTGAAGGTGCCGCTAAGGACAAGTTTCGCTTCCTGCACGTCTCGACCGACGAGGTGTTCGGCTCCCTCGGCCCGACCGACCCGGCCTTCAACGAGTCGACCCCTTACGACCCGCACTCCCCATACAGCGCCAGCAAGGCTTCGAGCGATCACCTGGCCCGCTCCTGGATGGATACCTACGGCCTACCGGTCGTGGTAACCAACTGCTCCAATAACTACGGCCCTTACCAGTTCCCTGAAAAGCTCATCCCAGTCGTCATTCTGAAGTGCCTGCGCGGCGAAGCCATCCCAGTCTACGGTAAGGGCGAGAATATCCGAGACTGGCTTTACGTCGATGATCACGTCCGTGCGCTGGTCGCCGCGGTCGAGAAAGGCCGTCCCGGCCGAACTTATTGTATCGGTGGCGATAACGAACGGCGGAATATCGACCTCGTGAAACTGCTCTGCTCGCTGCTCGACGAGTTCCGCCCGCGCGCTGACGGCAAGCCGCACGATTCGGCGATCACCTACGTCACCGACCGCCCCGGCCACGACATGCGCTACGCGATTGACGCGCGCCGCGCCCGCGCCGAACTCGGCTGGTCCGCGCAGGAGGATTTCCAGAGCGGCTTCCGCAAGACCGTCCGCTGGTATCTCGACAACCCCGCCTGGATTCAAGGCATCCTCGACGGCTCTTACCGCCTCGAGCGACTCGGCAAAATCTGACTCTCATGAAAGGCATCATCCTCGCCGGCGGCTCCGGCACCCGTCTGCACCCTCTGACCCAGGTCATGAGCAAGCAGCTCCTACCGGTGTATGATAAGCCGATGATCTATTACCCGCTGTCCGTGCTCATGCTCGCGGGCATCCGGGAGATTCTGATTATCTCGACGCCCCAGGACCTGCCACGCTTCCGCGAGGTACTCGGCGACGGCTCGCGCCTTGGCTGCCGCTTCGACTACGTCGAGCAAGCCGTCCCTAACGGCCTCGCCCAGGCCTTCGTGCTCGGCGAGAAGTTCATCGGCTCCGACGACGTCTGCCTCGTCCTCGGCGACAACATTTTTTACTCCGCCGGCTTTGGCGAGCTGCTCAAGTCGTGCCGTCATCCTCAGGGTGGTACGGTCTTCGCTTATCACGTCACCGACCCCGAGCGTTTCGGCGTGGTCGAATTCGACACTGCCGGCATGGCCATCTCCATCGAAGAGAAGCCTAAGTCGCCCAAGTCGAGCTTCGCCGTCCCCGGCCTTTATTTCTACGACAACTCCGTCGTCGGCATCGCCAAGGCCCTCAAGCCTTCGGCACGGGGAGAATACGAGATCACCGACGTCAACCGCGAGTACCTCCGCCAGGGCAAGCTCAGCGTGAAGGTTCTGCCGCGTGGCACCGCCTGGCTCGACACCGGCACCTTTGACTCGCTCCTGCAGGCCTCGCAATTCGTGCAAATCGTCGAGGCCCGCCAAGGCTTCAAGATTGGCTGCATTGAGGAGATTGCTTGGCGCCGCGGCTACATCGACGATACCCAGCTCCTCAAGCTCGCTGAGCCCATCGCCAAATCCGGCTACGGCGAATACCTTAAGGCCCTAGTCGGTTCCGCCCGCTAATTCATGCGCCGGAATATCCCCGCCCTGACCTCGCTCCGCTTCCTCGCGGCGCTCTGGGTCTTCTGTTTCCATCTCCACATCTGGCATGGCGACTTCGGGGTCTCGCCCATCGATAAATTCCTCCACTCCGGCGCGATCGGCATGGCCTTCTTCTTCGTGCTGTCTGGCTTCATTCTCGCAATGGCTGCGGCCGGTCAGGAGCCCTTGGCTGATTATCGTGGCTACGCCGTTAGGCGCTTCGCCCGCATCTACCCGATGTATCTTTTCGTCTTGGTCGCCGGGTGGTGTCTCAATGGTTTCGCGGGCGAGCTCGGAGAAAAGCCTCTGCGATCCGGACTATTCCATGGGCTGGCCGACCTCACCCTGACCAATGCCTGGTATCCGCAAATGTTCATGGGAGGCCATGCGCGTAACGGCACCTGGTCTCTTTCCGTCGAGGTCTTCTTCTACGCACTCTTCCCGCTGATCCTCTTACATGCCCGTAATATGTCGGACCGGGCGCTGACCTTGGGAATCCGCTGGGCCGTCGGGCTGACCTTCGCTGTTTCGATTTTCGGAAAATACATCCAGCCGATGGATTTGTTCACGCAGTTCGTCATCGCATATTCCATCCCCATCTACCGACTGCCGGAATTCGTCGCCGGCGTCTTTGCCGGGGTGCTCGCCCTGCGTAGCACGACGACGGCGCCTTCCGGCCGGAAGGTCCTCTGGCTCTTACTCGGCTCGGCTCTTTATTTTGCTATTTTTGCGAAGACCTTCCCTTACGTCGCCCACGGAATCGTCGCCATCCCGTGCATGCTCGCCGTCTTCACCTATTTCTCCAAGAATAACGATGGCTGGGCGGTCCGTCTTTTCTCGAACCGCGCGTTCGTCTTCCTTGGCGAAGCCAGCTTCGCGCTTTACCTCGTCCAGCTCGTGACGGTTCCTTGGTTCGAGGCGCACGCGGCGGATCTCGGTTTGCGCCCGGCAATCGCCACGTGCTTCGTCACCACGATCGTGCTCGCCTGCCTGGTCCACCTACTTGTCGAGCGCCCGATGCGCCCAATCGTCGCCCGCTGGCTCGCGCCTAAGTCCGCCCCATGAACGCTGCGCTCATCCAACTCGTAGATATCCCCCAGCGCGGCGACGCCCGAGGCGGGCTCTCCGTCGCCGAGCTGGGTGGTGCGCTGCCTTTCCCGGCCCGCCGGGTCTATTGGATCTACGGCACCACGCCCGGCGTGAGCCGCGGTTTCCACGCGCACAAGAAGCTCCGCCAGCTCTGCGTTTGCGTCGCGGGCTCCGTCCGTCTCAGCCTCTTCGACGGTCGCCGCGAGGAAAGCGTCATCTTGGATTCCAACGCCAAGGGGCTACTCATCGGCCCGGGCCTCTGGCGCGAGATGCACGACTTCTCCCCCGACTGCGTCCTGATGGTCTTCGCCGACGCCGAATACGACGAAGCTGACTACATCCGCGACCGCGACCAATTCATCCGCCATGTCCATTCATCCTAATTCCGACGTACAGTCGAAGCAGATCGGCGAAGGCACTCGCATTTGGCAGTACGTGGTGATTCTACCGGGCGCCGTCATTGGCCGCGACGGGAACATCTGCTCCCACTGCTTCATCGAGAACAAGGTCATCGTCGGAGATCGCGTCACGGTGAAGTGCGGCGTGCAGCTCTGGGATGGCGTCACGCTGGAGGACGACGTATTCGTGGGGCCCAACGCTACCTTCACGAACGACCTGCACCCCCGCTCACGTAACGCCGCAGCTACGCTCCTCCCCACCACGGTCAAGAAGGGCGCTTCAATCGGCGCCAATGCGACCATCCTGCCAGGCCTCACCATCGGCGAAGGCGCCATGGTCGGCGCTGGTGCCGTCGTCACAATGGACGTTCCGCCGCGTACGCTGGTCGTCGGCAACCCCGCCCGCATCGTCCGCACTCTCTGAGTTATGAGCGTCCCTTTTCTTGACCTGAAGGCCATCAACGCCCGGCACGCGGCCGAACTGAAGTCCGCTGCGGCTCGCGTCATTGACTCGGGCTGGTACATCCTCGGCGAAGAGGTGAAAGCCTTCGAGGCCGAGTACGCCGCTTGGACGGGTTCGCCCCATTGCGTCGGGACTTCCGACGGACTGTCGGCCCTTATCCTCGCCCTGCGTGGATGGAAGGAGCTCGGCCTGCTCAAGGACGGCGATGCGGTCGCGGTTCCGGCTAATACCTATATCGCTTCGATACTTGCCATCACCGAGAACCGTCTCCGGCCGGTACTCGTCGAGCCCGATGAAGACACCTTCAATCTGGGCGCCGCTAAGCTCTCCGCCGCGCTCACGCCGGAAGTCAAGGCGGTCTTGGCGGTGCATCTCTACGGACAGCTGGCCGATATGCCGGCCATCGCCCAACTCTGCCGCGAGCGGGGACTGCTCCTGCTCGAAGACGCGGCTCAGTCGCACGGCGCCCACATCGGCGACGTCAAAGCTGGCTCCTGGGGCGCCGCCGCTGCTTTCAGCTTCTACCCAGGCAAGAACCTCGGCGCGCTCGGCGACGCTGGTGCCCTCACTTGCAAAGACACTAAGCTGGCGGAGATGGTCCGCTCGCTCCGCAACTACGGCTCACACGAGAAATACAAGAACCTCGTCCAAGGACCGAACGACCGCCTCGACGAACTGCAGGCGGCCTTACTCCGCGTGAAGCTGAAATACATCGACGCCGATAACGCCCGTCGTCGCGAGATTGCCGCCCGCTACCGTCGCGAGATCAAGAACCCCGCCGTGCGTCTCCCGTCCGTCCGCGCCGTCGAGGATTCCCACGTCTGGCACCTCTTCGTCGTCCGCGTTGCCGATCGCGCTGCCTTCCAGCAGCGCCTGCTCGAACGCGGCGTGCACACGTCCATCCATTACCCGATTGCTCCGCACCATCAGCAGGCCTACGCCAAGGAGCTCGGCCATCTACAGCTTCCGCTGACCGAAGCGTTGCATCGCGAAGTTGTCTCGCTACCGATTAGTCCGGTGATGACCGATGAGCTGGTGGGGTATGTCATCGCGGTGGTGAATAGTTGAAGGCTAGAGGCCAGGAATTTGCGGTGCAAAAGTGCAAATCGGCCTGCGGCCTGTGCAAAGGTGCAAATGTAAAGTGTTGGCGGTTAGCGGTTGGCAGTTGGGAACGTAACAAAAGCCTTGGGTGACAGGTGACGGCCAACAGAGCATCAGCCCTTCGGGTGTCAGCCGTTCAGCCTTCGGTAGCCGGCTCCTGGTTCGCCGCTGATGGCCGAAAGGCCGACTCCCGAATTGCCGACTCCTGTGGCTATCACCCGTCACCAGGAGTTGGCTCCACCTTTGCACCTTTGCACGGCTTGCTCGCTCGCCGCTCGGTCACCTCACCGCATCAAACAATCCATATCCGAACCGGCCGATTTCTTTCTTTGCGCGGGAGAGGAAGAGTTTGAGCGATTTACCCAGTGGTCGGCGGGCCTTGCCCTTGTCTTGGTAGCCGATGGTACTGGTGGTATGGGCCACAGGCGCGAGAACGACCGGCATCGGGCGGATTCCGCGAATACGCAGGCCGGTCTCCCACGGGCGGTCCAGTGCGTGGTCAACCTGTTCCGTGATCGGACGCATTGATTTGAGTAAGGTCTCGGCAGCGCGGCGGTTTAAGACGTAGGCGGCGGAGGAGGTCGTGCGGGTCAGGTGCGCGACGAGCCGGTGGCCGCCGACTAGCTCGCGTTTCTTGACGGGCATACCAGAGTGGAAGTTGAAGAGCTTCACGAGGTCCCAGTCGTCCTTCTCCGCCAGCGAGCGGAGCACCCCGGCGCAGGCGGGTAGGACCTCGACGTCGTCCTCGAGGATGACGCACCAAGGCGCGTCGGTCCTCAGGAAGGTCTCCATCGCCTTGAGGTGGCTGAGGGTGCAGCCAACTTCGCCAGCGCGCGGCGTGTCGAGGCGATTGCGCCACGCGTAGGTGGGCAGGTCGACAAGACTCTCCCAATCGGGGTCATCCTTCCCCATGACGGCGGGGAGGCGCTCGAAGGCGAGGCCGAGCGAAGACAGATTGTGGCGGATCGAAGCCAACCTCTCGATATCCCTGTCGAGGTTGATTACGTAGATGAGGGGGGACATCGGGCGGAATACTTGCGGACAGCCGACATTATTCAATCCCTTAGCCACTCGTGGTTTAGGTTCGTCAACTTGGTGAATACAGACTTAGCGTCTGTCAGGGATGAAGATACTGCACCTCTCCAAGATGGATGCCGGCGGCGGGGCTGCCGATGGCTTCGTGCGCATCCATCGTGCCTTGCTTGCAGAAGGCCATCATTCCGTTGCCTATGTCATCAAACAGAAGCGCCAGGACGTGCCCGCCATGATAGACGCCCGTCGGCTACTTGGCCCGCTGGAGAAGTTGGCGTGGGGCCTCGGACGTGTCTGGGCGAAGCTGCGCCGTCTGCACCTCAAGCCCGTTGGCGTCTATGATTTTGACGCGGAAGCTAACTATCCGGCAAAGCCGATTATTCGTCATGCCCGTACTCAGGCGGAGAAGTGGGACCTAGTGCTCGTGCATTGGTCCGGAGCCTTTTTGCGGCCGGAGTCCATCCGAGAAATCGGCGAAGCCCTCGGGGCCCGTGTCGCCTTATGGCAGGTCGACATGGCCCACGCCACGGGCGGCTGCCATTCCAACCTCGGCTGCTTAAAATATCAGACTGGTTGCGGCGTCTGTCCGCTGCTCGGCTCGACCGAGCCGACGGATGTGTCCGCGGTCCAGGCCGAACGACGTGCCCGAATCTGGAAAGAGCTGGGTGTCGTCGTGCTCGCGCCCAGCGGCTGGTCCGCCCGGCAGGCGAAGGAGAGCTTTATCCTGCGCAACCTCGACCTCCGGACGTTCCCTATCCCGCTCGACCTCGCCGTGCTGAAGCCCACCGCCGATCAGCTTACCGTGCGCCGTGAACTCGGCCTGCCGGCCGAAGGACGCATTGTCCTCGTCCGCGCCCTCGACCCTGCGATCACCTACAAAAGCTTCGGGCTTTTCCTCCAGGCCTTGCGTCGCCTCGACGACCAAGGCGTGACTCTGCACGTCGCCGTCATCGGCGACCGCGGCTTCATCCCCGCCGGCTTCCGGAATATTGGCATCACCGAACTCGGCCCGCAGCGCGGCGATGCGGCACTGGCCCGCGCCTATCAGGCAGCCGACTTCTTCGTCAGTCCGTCGACGAACGAGACCGGACCGATGATGGCTGGGGAGGCCATGGCCTGCGGTCGTCCACTCATCGCCTACCCAATCGGCATCGCGCCCGACCTCATCGAGCAAGGTCGAAATGGCACGCTGGTCGAGCCGGTTGGAGATGTCGCCGCGCTGACCGCCGCTATTCGTGCCTACGCTGAGATGCCCGCGGCGGAACTCGCCGCCCGTCAGCAGGCCGCCGCCGATTCCGCTGGGCGAATTTTCTCCTCGGGTTACTTTGCGCAACAGGTCCAAGCCACCCTGCGCCGATGAAGTATGCCTCTGTCCTCTACCGCGATTACGCGGACAACTCCCTGTTCACGCCGGGAGCCGGGGAGAACAACGGCGAGTTCTATCTACCGTACGCCAAGCTGCGGGAGCGTTTCCTGGCGGCCGGCATCGAGCTGAACACGCCAGACGTGAACGCCGGCAGCCCGGTCGAGTTCGAATTGCACATTAACTGTCGACGTAAGGATCCCTCCGCGCGTGCCTACGTCTACCTCTACGAAAATCCGCTCATCCGCCCACTCAATCGCGACCGCGGAGCGCTGGGCCGCTATGCGAAGTGGTTCACCTGGGATGCAGCGCTCCGCGACGACCTACGGACAGTCCCGCTCCTCTATCCTAACCGCTTCCACGCCGAAGGTTGGAACGGGCCGGAGAAGCGCCCGCTCTTCTGCGTGCTCGTCGCCTCGAACAAGGCACTCACGGTAGTCGACCCGCGCGACCAATATCAGGCCCGCGTGCGCATCCTGGATTGGTATGAGCGCCACGCCCCGGCTGACTTCCATCTCTATGGCCGCGGCTGGGAGCGGCCCGCCGCTTTGCCTGGCCGCTGGGGCCGCGTCCGTAATCAGCTCCGCAAGATGCTCAGCCGCTTCCTGCCCGCGAAGTCGCCTTACGCTACGTGGCGCGGGCCGGTCGATGATAAGATTGAGCTGTTGACCCGCGCTCGCTTCTGCCTCGCCCACGAGAACTGTCGTGACCTCGCCGGTTACGTGACCGAGAAACTCTTCGACTGTTTCCGGGCTGGCTGCGTACCGGTCTATGTCGGCCCGAAGGAGATCGCCGATCTCGTGCCCGCCGGCTGCTTCATCGACGGCCGTGCCTTTGCGACGCCGGCGGAGCTCGACGCCTTCCTGCGCACGATCGATGACGCCGCCTATCGCGGATACCAGGAGCGCATTCGCACCTTCCTGCTCTCCGCCCAGGCGAAGCCCTTCTCGCAGGACCACTTCGCGGATGTCCTCGCCCGGGAGATCCTCGCTGACCTCGCCGCCCGATGAGCCTGCCTTCGATCAGCGTAATCTTCCTCGCCTACAAGCAGGAGGCCTATGTCCGTGAGGCTCTCCGGGCGGTGCTCACCCAGGACTTGCCTGACTACGAGGTGATTATTGGCGACGACGCCTCGCCGGACACGACCCGCCGTATTATCGAAGAAGAGGTCGCCGCCTATCGCGGTTCCGCGCGCATCGTCCTCCTCCCGCCGGCCCCGAACGTCGGAGTCATTCGCAATTTCAATCGCTGCGTCGCCGCTTCATCGGGCGACATCTTCGTGGCTGCTGCCGGCGACGATGTCAGCCACCCGACGCGCCTGCGTCGTATCGCCGAGTTCTTCCGCGACCATCCGGATTGCACGGCGCATTATTCCAATGCTCGCGTCACGGATGCGACCGGAGGCGTTCTCCGCCCGACCTGGTATCACCACCAAGGCATCCTATTTCGGAAATTCGATTCAGCCAGCTTCCATCTCTATCAAGGCGTCCAGTTCTGTGGAGCCACCGGCAGCTACCGCGGTGACGTCTTTCGCAAGTTCCCGCCCATGCCTGGTACGACCGGCGGTGAAGACGGGCCAGCGATTCTGCGCGCGCTTCTCATCGGCACCGCCGCGGTCGACTCCGAGATCCTTATCGATTGGCGTTGGCACGGCGCGAACATGTCGCACGGCAGCAAGCCCAAGAACCTCGGCTGGCGTGACAAGCTGCGTCGGGCCGCCGCGTGGCCCGCGGGCCAGAAGGTGCATCGCCGCGGTTATTGCGCCGACCTGGCCCACGCCGAGCAGACCGGCCTGGCGCCGGCATCGACGGTAGCCCGATTCCGCCAGCTAGTGGACGACATCCACGCACAGGCCTCGGTGAAGTTTCACTGCACGCATCCGAACGCCCGCTGGAAGACCATCGGCCAGGCTGTCGGGTATTTCTGGCGGGTCTCGCCGCGCGGCGTGGCCTGGAAGGTACGTTTCCTCGCCAAGGCTCTCGCCAAGAAAGTGCTACCGGGTCCGCTCCGCGCGGTCGCGCTCTTCGACTTCTCGAAGTTTTAGGCCCGTGGACCGTACTTGCGCTGAGGTGGTTGGGTCGGCGGAACGGGGTCAATCTGCACGCCCGCGAGGGCCGGATGCTTGGCGAGTTGTCCGTAGATCACAGGGTCAAAGCGGGTCGTCATGCCGCGGGCGGCTTCGGCGATGAGGACGCGACCGTCGGCCTGGAGGATACCGACCTGCACGAGGGTGCTGCCATCGACGCGGCGGGTGTGGGCGACGAGTTTCTCCATGAAGTCACCGGCCTCAGGGCCAGGACGCAACGCAAAGAGGATGCGCTTAATCATCGCCGGCGCATTGCGGAGCGGTTGGACGGCGTGGGCGCTAATCGACCACTCGCTGCGTTCTTCGCGGTAGGAGAGGCGGGCGTCGACAATGACGTGCGCGCCGTCCATGAGTAAAGGGAGGTCGCCGTCCTTTAAGACTGAGACCGCATCGTAGGCGTCGGTGAAGATGGTGACGGGGATGCTGACCGAGCGGGTCGCGACATGGAATAAGGCCCATGGGCGATTATCCTTTTTGGAGATCTTTTTCTCGAGTCCGCCGACGATGCCACAGAGGCGGACGATGTGGCGTTCTTTCTGGTCGAGGGTGATACGGTCAAGCGTGGTGCTGAAGTTCGCAATCGCTTCGTCGAGTCCGTGGTAGTCTGCCAAGGGGTGGCCACTGAGGTAGAATCCGAGGAGTTGCTTCTCGTTATTAAGCATCTCCAGCTTCGGCATCTTGTCCGACTTACGCAGAATAAGGTCAGCGGCATTCATCGAGCCAGTGTCTTGCGAGCCCAGCATATCAAAGAGGCTGCCTTGGCCGCTGGCGCGTTCCTTGCGTTCCGACGAGAAGTGGCGACGGACCGATTCGATGGAGTCGACCAAATGTCGGCGGTCTTCACCCGTATAGTCAAAGCCGCCGGCGCGGGCTAAGGCTTCGATGGAGCGGGCATTGAGGGCCTGATCGCCCATGCGGCTGATGAAATCAGAGAAGTCCTTGAAGGGGCCATTGGCTTCACGCTCGGCCACGATGGCACGGGCGGCACCTTCGCCGACGCCCTTGATCGCGCCGAGACCGAAGCGGATGGCGTTGTCCTTGATGACGGGGGTGAAGTCGGTGTCCGATTGGTTTACATTCGGCCCCAGCATCTGCATGCCCAAGGCTTCGACCTCTGCGACGAATTCCGCCAGCTTATCGGCGTTGCCTTGCTCAGAGGTCAACACGGCCGACATGAACTCGACGGGGTAGTTGGCCTTCAGGTAGGCGGTCTGATATGAAAGGATGGCGTAGGCGGCCGAGTGCGACTTATTGAAGCCGTATTCTGCGAACTTTTCGAGCGTCGCAAAAATCTCCACGGCCTTCTTCTCCTCGATATTGTTCGTGGCCTTGGCGCCCGCGACGAAGATGTCGCGCTGCTTCTCCATCTCCTCGCGGATCTTCTTGCCCATCGCGCGGCGGAGCATGTCGGCGCCCCCGAGGGTGTAGCCAGCGACCACGCGGGCGGCTTCCATGACCTGCTCCTGGTAGACGAGGATGCCGTAGGTTTCCTTAGCGACCTTCTCGAGGAGGGGGTGGGCGTACTTGACGTAGTTGGGGTCCTTCTTGCCCTTAATGTAGTCCGGGATGAACTGCATGGGTCCCGGACGATAGAGCGCGATGAGTGCGACGATCTCGTCGATGGCTGAGATATTAAATTGGCGGCAGAGCGACTGCATACCGCCGGATTCGAGTTGGAACACGCCGACCGTCTTGGCGTCGTTCAGCAGGGCGAAGGTCTTGGCATCCTCGAAGCCAACTTTCTCGATATTAAACTTCGGTAGCTTGCGGTGCTTCCGCACGAGCTTCTGGGCGTCATCGACTACGGTGAGCGTCTTCAGCCCAAGGAAGTCCATCTTGAGTAGGCCCAACTTCTCGACGGGATCCTTGGCGTACTGAGTCGTCAGGTCGCCATCCTGCATCGTCACGGGGATGATGTCGGTCAGCGGCCGGTCAGCGATGATCATGCCGCACGCATGCTTGCCGCTGTTACGTACCATGCCTTCAATGACGCGGCCGGTCTCGATGATGCTAGCCGCTGTCGGGTTGCTGCTGACCTCAGCGCGCAGTTCATTGGACTTCTTTAGGGCGTCATCGAGCGAGATGTTAATATCGTCGGGAACGAGCTTCGCGAGGCGATTGGTCTCGATAAAGGGCAGGTCGCGAATGCGTGCCAAGTCGCGGACGACCATCTTGGCGCCGAATGTGCCGAAGGTGATGATGTTGGCGACGCGGTCGGCACCGTATTTTTGGCGGACGTAGTCGACGACCTCGTCGCGACGGCGCATGCAGAAGTCGATATCGAAGTCGGGTGCGGAGACGCGCTCTGGGTTAAGGAAGCGCTCGAACAGTAGCCCGAAGCGAATGGGGTCGATGTCCGTGATTTTCAGGCAATAGGCTACGATGGAACCGGCCCCCGAGCCTCGGCCTGGGCCGACCGGAATGTCTTGGCGGCGCGCCCAATCGATGAAGTCCCAGACGATGAGGAAGTAATCGACGAAGCCCGTGCCCGCGATGACGCCCAACTCGTAGTCGACGCGGCGGCAAAGCTCAGCGGGACTGGCTTGGCCTGGGCCTGGAATCTCTTCGTCGGCCTGGGCCTTGGGGTCATTGTAGTCGACGGCGTAGCGCTCCTTAAGGCCGAGTTTGACGATTTCGAGGAGGTAGGAGCCGTTGGCCCGCATGCCCTTGCGCGTGTCTTCGGCTATAGCGAAGTCACCCTTCTTACCCGCGGCCACGAGCAAGCCGTTCTTCAGCTTTTCATACCCGTCCAAGATGGCATCCGTCTTCTTCTCAACCTTCGGCTTAACGCCCTCGGAGAAGATGTAGACCGGGTAGTGGTTCTTGCCGACGGGCAGCTGCACATCGCACATCTCCGCGATGTCGACCGTGTTCGTGATGGCCTGCGGCACTTCGGAGAAGACGCGGCGCATTTCGGCCTCAGTCTTTAGGTAGAATTCCTGTGC
>Ga0114977_10000725_pt1 | contig 21811 bp, 20 predicted proteins | sample S_130805_MF_Meta_FD_87026 | JGI IMG/M metagenome (GOLD analysis project Ga0114977, IMG submission 87026) | Freshwater microbial communities from Lake Simoncouche, Canada to study carbon cycling - S_130805_MF_MetaG | ecosystem: Environmental > Aquatic > Freshwater > Lake | place: Lake...
AGCGCCCCGAATGGCTCATCGAGCAGCAGAACCTGCGGATCCACCGCCAACGCCCGTGCCAGCGCCATCCGCTGACGCTGACCGCCGGACAGCTGATTGGGATAGCGGGTCTGAAATCCGGCCAGCCCGACCACCTCGAGCAGATTGTCGACCTTGTCGGCGATCTCGGCCTTGGGCAACTTGCGGATCTTGAGGCCGAACGCGACGTTGTCACGCACCGTCAGATGCTTGAAAGCCGCGTAATGCTGGAAGACGAAACCGATTCCGCGTCGCTGCGGCGGCACGCCGGTGACATCGACGCCGTTGATGGTGATGGTGCCGGTGTCCGGGGTGTCCAGGCCGGCGATCGCGCGCAGCAGGGTCGACTTACCCGAACCACTGGGCCCGAGCAGTGCGGTCAGCGACCCGGCCGGCACGGTGAAATCGACATTGTCCAGTGCGTTGAACTCGCCGTAGCGCTTATTGGCGCCGATAACGGTGATGGCGTCGGTCACGGGATGCTCCTCACTCCGCCGCCCGGCGCCGTCGCGCATCCAGGACCACCTGGACGATCAGTACCAGCACCGCGACCATCATCAGCAGAGTGGAGATTGCATAGGCACCGTACTCGGCACCCCGGTTGTAGCGGTCCGACACCAGCAGGGTCAAGGTCTGCGAGGTCCCCGGCAGATTGGACGACACCATGATCACCGCGCCGTACTCGCCCAGCGTCCGGGCGACGGTCAGCACGATTCCGTAGGTGAGGCCCCAGCGGATCGACGGCAGGGTGATCTTCCAGAAGGTCTGCCACCAACTTGAGCCCAACGTCGCGGCGGCCTCTTCCTGATCGGTGCCCAATTCGTGCAGCACCGGCTCGACCTCACGGATCACGAACGGCACGGTGACGAAAATACTTGCCAGGATGATGCCGGGAAGTCCGAAGATGATCTTGAAGCCCAGACCGTTCTCGACTACGCCGAGCAGGCCCGCGGTACCCCACAGCAGGATCAGCGCCACGCCGACCACCACGGGCGATACAGCGAATGGCAGGTCGATGACAGCCTGCAGGGCAGCCTTGCCCCGGAAGCGCTTGCGCGCCAATAACAATGCCGTCGGGACACCAAAAATGACATTGAGGGGTACCACGATTGCGACCACCAGCAGCGATAGCTGCAGGGCCGACACGGCGGCAGGAGTGGTGATCGAGGCGAAGAACGCCCCCGGCCCCGGCTCGAATGTCCGCCATGCGATCAGACCGACCGGTACCACCAGCAGCACCAGCACGTAGGCCAGCGCGATAAACCGCACGAGGTAGCGCGCCCCTGGCGACAGAATCACCGCGCCAACTCCTCACGCCTGGCCGCCCGCGATCCGAGCGTCCGCAACACCAGCAATACCAGGAACGAGACCGTAAGCAGCACAATGGAAACCGCTGCCGCGCCGGTGCGGTCATCGTTCTCGATCAGGGTGCGGATCCATTGCGAGGACACCTCCGTCTCGCCCGGTATGGCGCCGCCGATCAGGACGACCGAACCGAACTCGCCGATTGCTCGCGCAAATGCCAGTCCGGCACCGGAGAGCAGCGACGGAAGCAATGCCGGCAGAACCACGCGCGCGAAGATCACCGGATTGCCGGCGCCCAGCGATGCCGCGGCCTCCTCGACTTCGTGGTCGAGTTCCATCAGAACCGGTTGCACGGAGCGCACCACGAAGGGCAGCGTGACGAACAGCAGAGCCACCCCGATACCCCACCTGGTGTGCTGCAGTTGAAGATTCACCGGGCTGCCGGGGCCGTACAGCGCCAGCATCACCAGACTCGCGACGATGGTGGGCAGCGCGAAAGGTAGGTCGATGACGGAGTCGACGAGTCTCCTGCCGGGAAAGTCGTCCCGGGTCAGCACCCAGGCGACCATGAGGCCGAAGAAGGCGTTGACCACCGTCACACCCACGGCGACGGTCAGCGTCACCCGAAACGATGCCAGTGCGGCGGGCGAGGTGATCGCAGCCCAGAACGCGCCCGGGCCGCCCCTGGCCGACTGCCACACAATCGCCGACAACGGCAGCAGGACGATCACACTCAGCCAGATTGACGCCGCGCCGGCAAGGAGGGGCGTCGAGTGGTCCCGGCGGGCCCCGACACCGGACGGCCGGCCCGAGTGGAACTCGGGCCGGACCGTCGTGGCGTGCGGGGCTACCGTCATCCAGTGGCTTTCTTGTAGATCACGGTGATGGCGCCATTCTCCTTGTCGAACAGTGCCGAATCCACTGTCGTCCAACCGCCGAGGTCGGCGATGGTCCACAGCTTCTGCGGCGCCGGGAAATCGCTAACGAACTCGGCCGCCACCGCCGGGTCGACGGGCCGGAAACCGGCCTGCGCCCAGATCTTCTGGCCCTCCGGGGTGAACAGGAAATTCTTCAGCGCCCCGGCCTTGTCGGTGTGGGTGCCGGTGCTGACCACGGCCACCGGGTTCTCGATCTTGAAGGTCTGCGCCGGGTTGATGTGCTCGACCTGCTTACCCTGGCGCTCGATGTTGATGGCCTCGTTCTCGTAACTGATCAGAACGTCGCCGGTGCCCTGCAGGAACACGTCGGTGGCCTCACGACTGGAGCCCGGTCGAGTCTGGATGTGGTCGGTCACCAACCGGGTGATGTAGTCCAGTCCGGACTGCTGATTCTTACCGCCGTCGCTCTTGACGGCCCAGGGCGCGAGCAGGTTCCACTTGGCCGACCCCGAACTCAGCGGGCTGGGCGTGACCACCTCGATGCCCGGAGCGAGAAGGTCATCCCAGTCCCTGATGCTCTTCGGGTTGCCTTTGCGCACCACCAGGGAGACCACCGAGCCGAACGGAACGCCCTTGGTGACATCAGCATTCCAATCGGCCGCAACTTTGCCGGCCTTGACCAGTCGGGTGACATCCGGTTCGACCGAGAAGTTCACGATGTCGGCGGGCTTGCCGTCGACGACGGCGCGGGACTGATCACCGGATGCCCCGTAGGACGTCGTCACCTCGACACCCTTGCCCTCGTCAGTGGCGGCGAACGCGGGAATGATCTTGCTCCACCCTGGTTCTGGAACGGCATAGGCCACCAGGGTCAGCGTGGTGTCGGCATCGGGCGCATTACCGCCGCCAACGACGTCACTGGATCCGCCACCGCAGGCGGCGAGCACGATGGTGGCGGTTGCCAGTGCTGCGGCAACCTGAAACTTGCGCAGAACCCGCGAAAGCGTGGTCATGAACAGCCTTTCCCATCGTCGGTTCTTATCGGACTCAAAGATCCGCCCCGACGGAGAAATGGTTTCCAGGCACCGTTCTCACCAACACCAAGCCGCAGGGCAGCAGCGGGTCAGAGACAACAACATGCAGAATCAGCAACGGCGTGCACACCAACGCCTGAGACCGCCAAGACGTAGCGGGTGCCCGATTGCATGGCGCGAACGATAACACCCGATCTATCTGCGCGCATCATGCGGGCCCCGCGGTGGACACCACAGGGTCAGCGATTCAGCAGCCAAACGATCAGTACAAGCAGAAGTAGAGCAACAAGAGCGATCCGCACCCGGGATCGGGGCATACCGGTCATCGCCGATCGCCGCGCAGTCGCCGAACCATCGCGATGCCATTGCCCAGGACCGCATCGACAGCCACCGCAATGCCGTAGGCCAACACCAGGACCACCGGCATGACGATCACGGTCTGCAGCACGAAGCCCCGGCCCGACAGCCATAACTCGGCGCCGTCCCACCAGTTCAGGAACCCGGCCACCGTCCCACCCTATCCCCGACGGCGGCCGACGCATTTCTCCGGCCGATTGGTGGACGCAAGCGGTCACGACCGCCATGATGGCCTGATGGTTCAGCAGGCTTACGGCACGGACGAAGAACCCATGCAGTACCCACCCGCCGGGCCGCAGCGCAGTCCGTTCCCTCCGATCGCCGACTATGCGTTCCTGTCGGACTGCGAGAACACCTGTCTGATTTCCGCGGCCGGATCCGTGGAGTGGATGTGTATACCGCGCCCGGACTCCCCCAGCGTGTTCGGATCGATCCTCGACCGCGGCGCCGGGCACTTTCTGCTCGGTCCATACGGGGTGTCGGTGCCGGCGGCGCGGCGCTACCTGCCGGGCAGCCTGATCATGGAGACGACCTGGCAGACCCCGACCGGCTGGCTGATCATCCGGGACGCGCTGGCGATGGGGCCCTGGCACGACGTCGACGCGCGGTCGCGCACGCATCGACGAACACCGATGGACTGGGATGCCGACCACATCCTGCTGCGCACCGTGCGATGTGTCAGCGGCACGGTCGAACTGGCGATGAACTGTGAGCCCGCCTTCGACTACGGCCGCAGCACCGCAAGTTGGGAATACTCCGCCGATGCCTACGGTGAGGCCATCGCTCGCGCCCGCACCGATCCCGACGCACATCCCACGCTGCGACTGACCACCAACCTGCGGATCGGATTGGAAGGCCGGGAAGCACGCGCGCGGACCCGGCTCAAAGAAGGCGATAACGCGTTCGTCGCGCTGTCCTGGTCGGGGCATCCCTCGCCGCAGACCTACGAGGAAGCCACCGACAGGATGTGGCAGACCAGCGAGGCCTGGCGGCAGTGGATCAACATCGGTCAATTCCCTGACCACCCGTGGCGGTCGTATCTGCAACGCAGTGCACTCACGCTGAAGGGGCTGACGTATTCCCCGACCGGGGCGCTACTTGCCGCCAGCACCACGTCACTACCGGAAACTCCTGGCGGAGAACGCAATTGGGATTACCGATACGCATGGGTACGTGACTCGACATTCGCGCTGTGGGGTCTCTACACACTGGGGCTCGACCGCGAGGCAGACGACTTCTTCTCCTTCATCGCCGATGTGTCCGGTGCCAACGACGGCGAGCGGCAGCCGTTGCAGGTGATGTATGCCGTCGGTGGCGAACGCGAACTCGTCGAGGAGGAGCTGACCCACCTCTCCGGCTATGACAACGCCCGACCGGTGCGAATCGGAAACGGCGCCTACAACCAGCGCCAGCACGATATCTGGGGCACCATGCTGGATTCGGTGTACCTGCACGCCAAGTCCCGGGAGCACATCTCCGATCAACTCTGGCCGGTGCTCAAGGAGCAGGTCGAGGAGGCCATCAAACACTGGCGCGAACCCGACCGCGGAATCTGGGAGGTGCGCGGCGAACCCCGACACTTCACCTCATCGAAGGTGATGTGCTGGGTTGCGCTTGATCGCGGCGCGAAGTTAGCCGAACTGCAGGGCTCCACGAGTTACGCACAGCAGTGGCGGGTGATCGCCGAGGAGATCAAGGCCGACATCCTGGCCCATGGCGTGGACTCCCGCGGTGTGTTCACCCAGCGCTACGGCGACGACGCACTCGATGCCTCCCTGCTGCTGGTTCCGCTGCTGCGGTTCCTGCCCTCCGACGATCCGCGGGTGCGGGCCACCGTGTTGGCGATCGCCGACGAACTCACCGAGGAGGGTCTGGTGTTGCGTTACCGCACCGAGGAGACCGATGACGGATTGTCCGGTGCGGAGGGCAGTTTCACCATCTGCTCGTTCTGGCTGGTATCGGCGTTGGTGGAGATCGGTGAGATCAGCCGGGCACGGCACCTGTGCGAGCGACTGCTGTCGTTCGCCAGCCCATTGCATCTCTACGCCGAGGAAATTGAGCCTCGAACCGGTAGGCACCTGGGCAACTTCCCGCAGGCATTCACCCACCTCGCTCTGATCAACGCAGTGGTGCACGTCATCCGCGCCGAGGACCTCGCCGACGGCACCGGGGTTTTCCAGCCGGCCAACTCGCCGCAGTAGCGGCTCAGCTCATACCGTCGAGATTGGCCAGCATCGCCCCGGCGAGATCTTGTGCCCGGCTGCCGGCCACCCGCCGGGCGGGATCAGGAGCGGTCACTGCAACATCGACGTCCACGATGCAGTCGGCTGACACCCCGACCGCATGTTCGGTGGGGAACCCGGGGTCGGTGTCGCTCTCCCCGCTCAGAATCGTCGCCGAGAGGATCGGGCCGGTCACCGTCACATCGGTGACGGTCAGCCCGAGATCGGCGCGACCGGAACGGATGCCCACCCGGCCGCCTTCGCAGGACCGCCACCGGGTCACGAATTGCGAGAACATCCGGGATGCCTCCGCGTCGGAGGAGAACCGGACCACCCCGGTGTTGACACTCGAGACCGTCTGCCCCTGGCCGAAGCGGGCGAAATCCTGCCATGCCGCGCCGCGCACGTCACCCTTCTCGTAGACCCAGCGCATCAGCGGCGTGATGGCGCCGAGGCATTCGATCGGATCCACCGCATCATCACCGCGAATTCCGTTGGGCAGCACATCGATCGAGCCGAGCGTCGGTTGACCGGTGGCGTCCAACGGGTTGCCAGCCGCGGCCTCCACCTGCTCGACGGTGGGCAGAACCCGCAGCAGCGAAGCGGGGGGCTGTCGTAGGGCGACGCCGTCGACGACTGTGCCGCACCCGGCCAGCAGGCCGATAGCGACGATGGCGCCCACCGCATGCGTCCATCGCCGCCGGGCTACTGAATCGTCTGCTGTGATGAGTCCGCTACTTCCGGGACTTATCGGCCGACTTGTCGCCGGCAGCATCGCTGGACAGCGCGGCGACGAAGGCCTCCTGCGGCACCTCGACCCGGCCGATGGTCTTCATCCGCTTCTTACCTTCCTTCTGCTTCTCCAGAAGTTTGCGCTTACGGGTGATGTCGCCGCCGTAGCACTTCGAGAGGACATCCTTGCGGATGGCCCGAATGTTCTCGCGGGCAATGACTTTCGAGCCGATAGCCGCCTGGATCGGAACTTCGAACTGCTGGCGCGGAATGAGTTCCTTGAGCTTGGTGGTCATCTTGTGGCCGTAAGCCTGGGCCGAATCCTTGTGCACGATGGCGCTGAAGGCGTCGACCGCTTCACCCTGCAGCAGGATGTCGACCTTCACCAGCGCGGCCTCCTGCTCACCGGCCTCCTCGTAGTCGAGGCTGGCGTAGCCGCGGGTGCGCGACTTCAGCGAGTCGAAGAAGTCGAAGATGATCTCGCCGAGTGGCATGGTGTAGCGCAACTCGACCCGTTCCGGCGAGAGGTAGTCCATTCCACCGAGTTCGCCGCGGCGCGACTGGCACAGTTCCATGATGGTGCCGATGAACTCACTCGGGGAGATCACCGTGCATTTGACTACGGGTTCGTAGACCGCCGGCACCTTGCCGTCGGGCCAGTCCGAGGGGTTGGTGACGATCTTCTCGGCGCCGTCCTCGGCAACGACCCGGTAGACCACGTTCGGTGAGGTCGAGATCAGGTCGAGGTCGAACTCGCGTTCCAGGCGCTCCCGGGTGATCTCCATGTGCAACAGACCGAGGAAGCCGCAGCGGAATCCGAAACCCAGCGCCACCGAGGTTTCGGGCTCCCACACCAGCGCCGCGTCGTTGAGTTGCAAGCGTTCCAACGCATCGCGCAGGTTCGGGTAGTCCGAACCGTCCACCGGGTAGAGGCCCGAGTAGACCATCGGTCGGGGCTCGCGGTAACCGGTGAGCGCCTCGGTCGCGCCGTGCCGGGCGGAGGTGACCGTGTCACCGACCTTGGATTGGCGAACATCCTTCACCCCGGTGATGAGGTAACCCACCTCGCCGACGCCGAGGCCCTCGGTGGGCTTGGGCTCGGGCGACACGATGCCCACCTCGAGCAGTTCGTGAGTGGCGCCGGTGGACATCATCGTGATCTTCTCGCGCGGGCTGAGCTTCCCGTCGACCACCCGCACGTAGGTGACCACACCACGGTAGATGTCGTAGACCGAGTCGAAGATCATCGCTCGGGCCGGCGCGGCGGCATCCCCCACCGGAGCGGGCACCACGCGGACGACCTCGTCGAGCAGTTCGGTGACTCCGGCACCGGTCTTGCCGGACACCCTCAGCACGTCGCCGGGCTCACAACCGATGATGTGGGCGAGTTCGGCCGCGTAGCGATCCGGGTCGGCGGCGGGCAGGTCGATCTTGTTGAGGACCGGGACGATCGTCAGCTCGCGGTCGAGCGCCAGATAGAGGTTCGCCAGCGTCTGCGCCTCGATGCCCTGGGCGGCATCGACCAGCAGCACCGCACCCTCACAGGCCTCCAGCGCACGGGAGACCTCGTAGGTGAAGTCGACGTGGCCGGGGGTGTCGATCAGATGCAGGACGTAATCGGTGTCACCGACCCGCCACGGCAACCGGACATTCTGGGCCTTGATGGTGATGCCGCGCTCGCGCTCGATATCCATCCGGTCGAGGTACTGGGCGCGCATGTCCCGGTCGGCGACCACTCCGGTCAACTGCAGCATCCGATCGGCCAGCGTCGACTTCCCGTGGTCGATGTGAGCAATGATGCAGAAGTTCCGAATCTGCGCCGGCGCTGTGAACGTCCGGTCGGCGAAACTGCTGATGGGAATCTCCTGGTGAGCGGTACTCGTTCGAGGCTTTCCGGACGTCGTATCCGGCAGGCCCAGCGTATCGACACCGGGGCACCCGAACACAATCGCGACGCGCCGTCGAGTGTCGCGTCTCACCTATGCTTTGACCATGGCGTCGCAGTGGAGGACGTTTCAGCGATTGGCGGAGCACCTGGTCTTCAGCGAGGCTCCGCGACTGCTGCGGCAACTACAGGATCCGAACTCGCTCCAGCGGACACTTCAGCACGGTTTGCGACTGGGCCTCGAAGCCCTCGTGGCCACCGCACTGCCTGCCCAACCGCCCGCCGCGATCACTGCGGGCCGTCCGGTCACCAGCAGCAGCCTGCCCAGCGCGCACCGGGCACGGGCGGTGGTCTATGCCCCCGACCTCGACGGGCGCGCCGATCCCGGCGAGATCGTGTGGACGTGGGTGGTCTACGAGGACGACCCGGACCGCGGCAAGGATCGCCCGGTTTTGGTTGTTGGTCGCGAGCGCAGCACCCTGCTCGGCCTGATGCTGTCCAGTCAGGTGCACCACGCCGAGGATCCGACCTGGATCGGCATCGGCTCCGGCGACTGGGACCACGAGGGCCGACCCAGCTGGGTGCGGTTGGATCGGGTTCTGGACGTACCCGAGGAAGGTATTCGGCGGGAGGGCGCCATCATGGACCGCCACACCTTTGAGATCGTCGCCACCCGGTTGCGTACCGAATACTTCTGGAGCTGAAGGCTAACTGGCACCCTGGGTGATGTAGGCCTGCAACTGCTGATGCTGGGCCGCCATCTCTTCCATCCGGTGCTTGACGACATCGCCGATGCTCACGATGCCGACCAGCCGGCCGTCGACGAGAACGGGAACATGGCGAACCCGGTTATCGGTCATCAGCGCCGCGAGGTCATCGATGCGGTCCTCGGGACCACAGGTCACCACGACGGCACTCATGACGTCGGCCACCGGGCGGCTCAGCAGACCCGGACCGTATTCATGCAGTTTTCGCAGCACGTCCCGTTCGGAGACGATGCCCACGATTCGCTCCTCCCCGCCGGTAACACTCCCCGAGTCGCTGCGCTCCTGCCCGCCGCCAACATTCCCCGAGTCGCTGCGCTCCTGCCCGCCGGTACCGATCACCACCATGGAACCGATGTTGTGGGCCGCCAGATCGGCGAGCAATGCAGTGACCGTGGTTCCCTCGGTCACGGTTGCCACCGCCGGGCCCTTGTCGCGCAGAATGTCCGCGATCCGCATGTCCGTCGCCCCCGTGTCTGACTGTTGTGACTGATATCACGTGAGGTTACGGCCTGCGGGCCCCGCGGGGAAGCCCACACGACAACGGCCGCCACGGGTGAACGTGGCGGCCGTTGCCCGGATAACCGGGAAGCGAAGTGCTTCTACTTGCTGACGACCTTGCCGTCCTCGTCGAGGTGCTCGACCTCGGCGTGCTGCTTGCGCACCGTCTCCTTGATGACCTCGGTGTGCTCGGTCTCCTCGGTACGCAGCCGGATCTCCTCGGCGACGTGAGCGGTCTTGGAGACGACGGCCTCCTCGCGGGTCTCGACGACCTCGATGGTGGAGTCGCTCCAGTCCCAGTCGTCGGCGACCGGCTGGTTGACGACCTTGCGCAGCACCTCGGCGTGCACCTCGGTCAGGTTGACCTTCTCCTCGACCTCGCGCGCGGTCACGTAGCGGCGGACCCGGGTCTTGCCGGCCTCGACCGTGCGCTTGCCAACCTCAAGCTGCTCCTCGGCCAGCCGCAGGACCTCTTCTTTGACGTCGCCCAGCGCCTTGTGCTCGGCGACGATGCCAGCGCCGCGGGCTTCGAGGTCGACCGAGTTGTGCTTGGCGAGAATGCCCTCGGCCTTAGCGGCCTCGGCGTCGTCCTTGACCCGCACGGTGAGGATTGCGCCGCCGTTGGCCAGCGCCTTCTGATACGCGGCTCCCTCGTACAGCTTGACGTCGTTGCCGAACAGCGACCGCCACAGACCGGGACCGGCCGCGGTACGGCCAGAGCTCTTGGCGACGGCTGCCTGGTCGAGGGTGTTCACATCGGGATCGGCGAAACCAGCGGCCTCGAGTGCCGTCTCAGCGCGACGGCTGGCAGCGACCGTGTCGAACAGCACAACAATTTCGTGGCTCTTCGTGGACATAGATAAACAGCTCCTTTTCTCTACTTGCGTTGTTGAATTCCCGGCCGCCGGCTACGAGACGGTCGTTTCGGACGAGCGGCCGAGGGTTGGCCGTCGTCTGAACTCTGTGGCGCCACCCGATCGACGGTGACGTTCTGCTGCCGCAACGTGACCTGCTCGACGTGGTTCTCGGTCGAGCGAACTTTGCGGATGTGCAATTCCTCTTTGAGCACCAGGCGTCGCTCGACCACGAGAACCTCCTCGACCACCGGAATGATGATCTCGTTGGCGGTCTCGCGAACCCGGGGCTTACGTTTAATGGGTTTGCCAATAGGGACACGGCGAATTTCGACGGTCTCGACCGACAGCGGGACCTTGACCTTTTCCAGGCGCTCCGTCGTGGTGCGCCGCACGCGCACGCGACCGGTCTCGACGACGCGTTTCCCGACGGTGAGGGTTTCAGCGGCCAGCTGGATGACGGACTCGTTAACCTCATCTTTACCAGGAGTTATCTTTGCTGGCCGACCCGTTCTCCGGCGATCTCCATTTTTTGCCTGCGTCACGTCAGCACTTGCCACTCTCTGAGATAGCCCACCTGTCGGGCACCAACTCCACCGTCTGATTCTGGCTGAGATTAGGCATCTGATCGCACTTTTGGCAACGCTGTTCACGTTAACTTCAACTTGACACCCGATCGCCCGCAACGACCCCTCAGCCAACCGTCCCCCGTACCCGCGGGTGTACCCACCGGGCGGTTTACAACTAAGCGACCCGTCGAGGGATCAGCGCACTACGATTCACACCAATGACGATCGAAATCACCCTCACCGGCACCGGTAGCCCGATGGTCGACCCGAACCGGGCCGGGCCCTCCACGCTGGTCACGGCCGGAGATCAAAAGTTCCTGGTGGACTGTGGCCGCGGTGTGCTGATGCGGGCCGCCGCGGTGGGCGTGGGAGCGGCGAACCTCACCGCGCTACTGCTCACCCATCTGCACAGCGACCACATCACCGACCTTTCCGATGTCATCACCACGCGGTGGGTCACCTCACTGGGTCCGGCCCCACTGCCGATCATCGGTCCGCCCGGTACGCGGGCGGTGGTCGAGGCGACCCTGGCCGCACTGGCCCCGGACATCTCCTACCGGATCGGCCACCACGCCGACATCACCGCGCCGCCCGAAATCTCGGTCCACGAGTACGCGGCCGGACAGGTGTGGGACAGCGGTGGCGTGGTGATCACCGCCGCGCCGACCGACCACCGGCCGGTAGAGCCCACCATCGCCTTCCGCATCGAGTTCGGCGGCGCATCGGTGGTGCTGGCCGGCGACACCGTGCCGTGCGACTCACTCGATGAACTGGCCCGCGGCGCGAATGCGTTGGTACACACAGTGATCCGAGCCGATCTCGTCGAGCAGATACCCGTTCAGCGATTGCGGGACATCTTGGATTACCACTCGTCAGTGCAGCAGGCCGCGGCCACCGCAGCGCGTGCCGGGGTGGACACCCTGGTGCTCACCCATTACGTACCGCCCCTGGCGGCCGGCCAGGAGGAGCAGTGGCGTGCGCTGGCGGCTGGCGAATTCGGCGGCCGGGTGGAACTCGGCGATGACCTACTTCGGGTTTCGGTGGGCTGAAAAGCTCGGCGTGCCCCCGCACCGTGCGGTGCGGTCGAGTACCGATGCGGAGTTTAAATCCGCCATTTCCGCAGGCTGAGCGCCTCCACTTTGGGCTTATCCGACCATTGCTGGTATTCTCGCAAGGCGCCGCGAGGGCACCTGTCCCGGCGTTGTGCAGAGACAAGAAGCTTTTCGACCGCCCCTGAATTGTGTGAAGGAACTAACGCGTGGCCAACATCAAGTCGCAGCAGAAGCGCAACATCACCAACGAGCGCCGCAGGCTGCGCAACAAGTCGGTGAAGTCATCTCTTCACACGGCGATCCGAGCGTTCCGTACCGCTGCCGCCGAGGGTGATAGGGACAAAGCCGGCGCACTACTCGCCACCACCAGTCGCAAGTTGGATAAAGCCGCCAGCAAGGGCGTCATCCACAAGAACCAAGCCGCGAATAAAAAGTCCGCGCTGTCGGCGGCGCTGCAGAAACTCTGATCACCGTCGGCCGCCATCCGCGGCCAAGTGCGCAACCTTGCGCACCGCGTTCTCCAGCGCGTAGTCGGGATCGACTGCTGCGCCTTTCACATCAGCGTTGAGGTCGGCCACCAGACGGATAGCCGTTGCGACCGTATCCCGCGTCCAGCGCCGCGACTGCTCCATTGCTTTTTTGATTTTCCAGCCCGGCATCCCCACTTCGCCCGCCATCCGGTACGGGTCGCCCGACAGTGCGCCCACTCGCGCGATGGCGTGTACCGCCTCGGCCAGCGCATCGGCGACCAGCACGTGCGGTACCCCACGCAACATCGCCCACCGCAGCGCTTCCGCCGAACCGGCGATATCGCCCACGACCGCCTTATCGGCGATGTCGAAGCCGGTGACCTCCGCCTTGCCGCTGTGATAGCGCCGCACGGCGTTGGCGTCGATCTGCCCGTCAGTATCGGCCACCAATTGCGAACACGCCGCGGCCAGTTCACGGAGATCAGAACCGACGGCATCCAGCATCGCGTTGATGGTGTCATCGTCGGCTTTGATTTTCAGCGTGCGGAATTCGCCCCGCACGAAAGCGGCACGCTCGCCTGTATTGCCCTTCGGGGCGCACTGGTGGACCTCGGCACCCAACTCGCGCAGTTGGCCGACAAGAGCCTTGGCCCGGCCGCCGCCGGTGTGAACCACCACCAGTACGGTGCCCGGCGGTAGGTCGGCGGCTGCCGAGGCGATCAGCGCGACCGCGTCCTTGCCGGCCTCATCTGCGTTGTCCAGAACCAGCACCCGTTCATCGGCGAACAACGACGGGCTGAGCAGTTCGGCAAGCTCATTGGTCGACACTTCCCCGGCCCGCAGATGGTCAACCGGGATGCCATCGGTTCCGGCAGCTGCTCGGGCCGACCGGACGATATCGCTGAGCGCCCGTTCGACGAGCAACTCTTCCAACCGCTGGGTCCGCTTACCACTGGCGAAGACCTCGCCACCCACTATCAGGTGCAGGGGCTCAACCGTCGCGCTCACCCGTCGATGGTGTCACGGTCCGCCGACGACACCCGACACCGACCACGCGGCAATGCAGAGCAGACCCCCGGCCATACCCAGCCGAAACCACCGCCACCGCCAGAGCATGACGGACCCCAGCGCCGAAATGCCCACGACGGCAAGACCCGGCCAACCGGACGGCACCGTGATCGCCGCGCCCGGCAGCGCCGCGGCACCGTGCGCCACGTGCACCAGCCACCACACCTCAGGCCCGGTGAACCGGATTAGCAGGTCCCCGGCCGCCGGCCACACCGGGCACAGGGCCGCAGCGGCGGTGCCCAGCACCGTGATCGGTGGAATAACCGGTGCCACAACGAGATTCGCGATCACCGCAACCAGACTCAACTGTCCTGAGATCGCCGCCACCAGCGGAGCGGTCACCAGTTGCGCGGCCAGCGCAATGCCTACCGCGTCGGCAAGTGGTTTAGGACACCCGCGAGCCACCAGCCTGGCCGACCAGACCGGCGCGACCACGATCAGGGCCGCCGTCGCCGCCACCGACAGCGCGAAACCGACATTCACGGCCAGTTGCGGGGCAAAGACCATCAACGAGATAACCGTGGCCGCCAGCACCGGGATGCCCTGACGTCGCCGGGCGGACACCACCGCGATCAGTGCGATCGCACCCATCACCGCGGCGCGGAGCACGCTTGCGGTCGGCTGCACCACGATGACGAACACCACCAGTGCCACCGCGGCCAACGCGACCGCCGCCCGGGGTCCGACCAGCCGGGCCGACAGCAGTACCGCGCCGCAGACGATCGTGACATTGGCGCCCGATACCGCGGTCAGATGGGTCAGGCCGGCGGTGCGGAACTCCGCGGTGGTGGTGCCGGTTACGGTGGCGGTGTCACCGAGGACCAGGCCGGGCAGCATCGCGGCCGGGCCGGCGGGCAGCGCCTCGCGCGCGGCGGCGGCGAACCGCGTTCGCACACCCGCAGCGATGCGTTGGACCACTGACGCCGCACCGAACACGGGTCTGCTGACGACGGTGAGCGTGGCCACCGTGAGATCCCGGCGTGCGGGCCGGGTGATCCGGGCCCGGAACCGTACGGGTTGGCCGGCACTCAACTCCGCGAAGTCGACACCGGAGGCGAAGACCACCACACTGCCGGTGCTGTCCTCATCGGCGATCGCGACCAGCGCAGCGCGGAACATGAGCCGCCCGTTGGACAGTGCGCGTGGGGTCTCCTCCGGCGTCACGGTCACCTCGGCGGTCGCGCCGAACAGCCGGACGGTCGGATGGTGATCCACAGCGTGGCTGCGCAGTCCGATCGCAATGCCGAAACCGGCCCCGATGACCGCGACACCCAGCACGACCGCGCCGACAGCGTGCAGCGCCTCCGGTGCGGCGCCCAGTCCCCGCCAACTCGGCCACCACCAACGCAGCCACCACCCGGTGCCCACCACAGCGCAGATCACCGCGATCACCGGGCCGATACTCCAGCAGATTCCGGCTGCGGTGACCGACCAGGCAGTCAGCGCGGCAGGCACCAGGCGGACATCCAGCCGGGTGGCCGTCTGCGGGATCTGCCCGGTCAGATCCGCACCAGCGGCCGCAGCTTCTCCAGCCGGGCCGGGCCGATGCCGTCGACCTCGCCGAGTTGGTCGATGGCGGTGAACTTGCCGTTGGCCTGGCGCCAGGCGACGATCGCCGCGGCGGTCACCGGCCCGACCCCGGGCAGGGTGTCCAACTGCTCGACGGTGGCGGTATTGAGATCGACCGGACCGGCAGGTGTGGTGCTGGCGGCTGCCGGACCGGTTTCCGGAGATCCGGATCTGACCGAACTGCCCAGCGCCGCCGGCCGGCCGGCCGGGGTGGCGATACCGACGACGATCTGCTCGCCATCGGCGACGTGGCGGGCCAGGTTGAGGCCGACGGTATCGGCCCCGTTGAGTGGACCACCCGCCGCCGACACCGCGTCCGCGATGCGTGCGCCGGGAGCAAGTGTCACCAGACCCGGCTGCTGCACCAACCCGACGACGCTGACCACCACCGACGGACCCGGCTGCGCCGTGGTCGGCGAGCCCGGCCCCGGGGGGACGCTCGGGGAGGCGCCCGGGGCGGCGGTGGACACCATCTCCACCGGGGGCAGCTTGGCTGAGGCCACCGGCGCCGGGCGATCGCGAACCAGGGTGAACACGGTGATCAGCACTGCCAGCGCGCCGATGACGCCCAGTGCGATACCGCCGGAGCGGCCGGGGTCGGCCCGGATCGCCGAGAGCCAGGCCTGCCCTCGCGGTGACCGACCGTCGGGAACCCAACTCGGGACCGGCACTCCGAGTTCGTCAGCACTGCCGTCGCCGCTCTCGTCATCGTCTGGGCCATCACCGTCTGGGCCGTCGCCGTCTGGGCCACGGAGGGCGACCGCCTCGGGCCGGGCTCCGAGGCGCCGGTGCAGGATGGCCAGTGGCTGCTCAGTGCGCATGCGGCGACCGTAGAGTCGGGAACCGACGCGGGACCGTCGGCCGGGACCGTACCGTCGCCCAGCTGTGGACGAATCCCGGACTGTGCACCCCGCGCGTGTCCATACTGCACACGACCGAACCGACACAGGAGAACGCATATGACCGCAACGACGGACCGGCCGCTTCGGGTGATCCAGTGGACCACCGGCAATATCGGGCGCCGATCGCTGCACGCGATCATCGGCCGCTCCGATATGGAACTGGTGGGTGTGTACGCGCATGGTGCCGACAAGGTCGGGATGGACGCCGCCGAGTTGGCCGGCTGGCCGCTGGGACCGGGAAAGCCGACCGGGGTCACGGCGACCAACGACATCGACGCGCTACTGGCGACCGAGCCCGACGCGTGCTGCTACAACCCGCTGTGGCCCAGTATCGACGAACTCGAACGGCTGCTGGAATCGGGTGTCAACGTGTGCACGTCGGCCGCCTGGATCACCGGCGGCAAGCAGAGCGAAGCCGACCTCATGCGAGTCCGAAACGCGTGTGCACGAGGCCATTCCACCATCTTCGGCAATGGAGCGCACCCCGGTATGACCAATATGGTCGCGATGGTGCTCTCCGGGTCCTGCGAGCGGGTCGACGAGATCCGCATCACCGAATCCGTGGACTGCTCGACCTACGAGTCAGCCGGCACCCAGACCGCCATGGGGTTCTCCTGCGATCCCGAAACCCCGGGTCTGGCCGAGAGCGTCGCTGAAGAGAGCGCTGTCTTCGCCGAGTCGGCGGCGATGATGGCCGATGCGATCGGCGCCGAACTCGACCGGATGTCCTTCGATGTGACATTCACCGCGGCCACCGGCGACACCGATCTGGGGTTCATGACGATCCCCGAGGGCACCGTGGCCGGCGTGATGGGCTACCACCGCGGCTGGGTGGGCGACCGTAACGTCGTCAGCGTCGGATTCAACTGGATCATGGGCAACCATGTGGTGCCGCCGAAGCCCCTGGAGCACGGTCACGTCATTCAGGTGTTCGGGGTGCCGAACATGCGCACCGTGCTGCATTGCCTTCCGCCGAGAGACTGGACCGAAGACGGCTTCATGGGCCTCGGCATGATCTACACCGCACTACCGGTGACCAACGCGGTGCCCGCCGTGGTAGCCGCCAAGCCGGGCATCGTGACACTGAAGGACCTGCCGCCGGTCACCGGACGATTCGCGGCCGGCTGATCGTGCCGCCGGAAGACGCGATAAGCAACCCCGTCGAATGATCACCGCCGAGCCCAGCAGAGGAGACAACCGTGGGATCGCCGCCCGCCGCACCACCGGACTTCATCGAGGAGACTCGCGGCGACGTCACCTTCGTCCGCACCGATAGGAATCTGCCGCCGGTCGCGATCATCGACCGCTCACCGATAACCACCCGGCACAAGCTTGTCTTCGGCGCTGTCGCTGTGCTCGGAGCGCTGGCGTGGGCCGTCATCGCGTTCCTGCGCGGCGAGACCGTCAACGCGGTGTGGTTCGTGGTTGCGGCGATCTGCACCTACGTCATCGGGTTCCGCTTCTATGCGCGGCTGATCGAGATGAAGATCGTGCGTCCGCGCGATGACCACGCGACACCCGCGGAGATCTACGAGAACGCCACCGACTACATGCCCACCGACCGGCGGGTGCTGTTCGGCCACCACTTCGCTGCGATCGCCGGGGCCGGACCATTGGTGGGCCCCGTGCTGGCCACCCAGATGGGCTACCTGCCCGGCACCATCTGGATCATCCTCGGCGCGGTGCTGGCCGGTTGTGTGCAGGACTATCTGGTGCTCGCGATTTCAACCCGCCGGCGCGGGCGCTCGCTGGGTCAGATGGCGCGCGACGAACTCGGCACGGTGGGCGGAACCGCGGCGATCGTCGGGGTGCTGGTGATCATGGTCATCCTGCTGGCGGTGCTGGGCCTGGTGGTGGTCAACGCGCTCGCCGAGAGTCCCTGGGGCGTGTTCTCCATCGCGATGACGATCCCGATCGCCCTCTTCATGGGCGTGTACCTGCGCTACCTGCGGCCGGGCCGAGTTTCGGAGGTATCGCTGATCGGGGTGGTGCTGCTATTGCTGGCCGTGGTGGCAGGCGGCTGGATCGCCCAGACCGACTGGGGCACAGAGTGGTTCACGCTGTCCAAGGTCACCCTGTCGTGGTGCCTGATCATCTACGGCCTAGCGGCGTCTGTGCTGCCGGTGTGGCTGCTGCTGGCCCCGCGCGACTACCTGTCGACGTTCATGAAGGTCGGCACCATCGCACTGCTGGCCGTCGGGATACTGCTGGCCCGCCCGGTCATGGATGCCCCGGCGATCTCCCAGTTCGCCAAATCCGGTGCCGGTCCGGTGTTCGCGGGCTCACTGTTCCCATTCCTGTTCATCACCATCGCCTGCGGCGCGCTGTCGGGCTTCCACTCGCTGATCGCCTCGGGCACCACGCCGAAGCTGCTGGAGAAGGAAAGCCAGATGCGGCTGATCGGCTACGGCGGAATGATGACGGAATCTTTCGTGGCGATCATGGCGCTGATCACCGCGTCAATCCTGAACCAGCACTTGTACTTTGTGATGAACGCCCCCGCCGCGGCCACCGGGGGCACCGCGGAGACCGCAGCGGCCTACGTCAACAAGCTAGGCCTGTCCGGACCGCCGATCACTCCCGCGGAGATCACCGATGCCGCCGCGAGTGTCGGTGAACAGTCGATCGTGTCGCGTACCGGCGGTGCCCCCACGCTGGCCTTCGGTATGGCCCAGGTGCTGTCGGTTTTCGGCGGCAGCGGCCTGAAGGCGTTCTGGTACCACTTCGCGATCATGTTCGAGGCGCTGTTCATCCTCACCACCATCGACGCAGGCACCCGGGTGGCCCGGTTCATGCTGTCGGACGGGCTGAGCAACCTCGGCGGGCCGCTGCGCCGTCTGCACGATCCCAGTTGGAAGGTCGGTGCGTGGGTGTGCAGCATCATCGTCGTCGCGGCCTGGGGCTCCATCCTGCTGATGGGTGTCACCGACCCACTGGGCGGCATCAACACTCTCTTCCCGCTGTTCGGCATTGCCAACCAGTTGCTCGCCGCCATCGCGCTGACCGTGGTGACCGTGGTGGTGATCAAGATGGGACTGCTGAAATGGGCCTGGATTCCAGGCATTCCGCTGCTGTGGGATCTAACTGTCACCCTGACCGCGTCGTGGCAGAAGATCTTCTCCGGCAATCCCAAACTGGGCTATTGGACCCAGCACCTTCAGTACCGCGATGCGCGGGACGCCGGCAAGACGTCACTGGGTGCGGCGAAGAACCCCGACCAGCTCAACGATGTCATCCGCAACACGTTCATCCAGGGCACGCTGTCGATCCTCTTCGCCACGGTGGTGTTGATCGTTGTCGCATCGGCCATCGTCATGACCATCCGCTCGATGCAAGGGCGCGGGCGGCCGCTGGCCGTGGAACCGCCGGTGCCATCCCGGATTTTCGGTCCCTCCCAGCTAATCGCCACGCCGGTCGAGAAGGAGGTGCAAAGGCAATGGAGCGCGCTGCCCGACTCGGCCGTCAGATCCGTTGGTACGTCAGCTCATTGATGGGCGACAACCACTACCAGCGCTACCTCGCGCACCACCGCCGGACGCATCCGGACCAGCCGGTGTTGACCGAGGCGGAATATTGGCGGAACCGGCACCTGCGGGCCGAAGCCGATCCGGGGGCGCGCTGCTGCTGAGCCCTTGCCGCCGCCTGATTGACTGAACCGCGTGACCGAACAGCGCGACCCCGGCCGGCGAACCACCGGCCTGCTGTATGGCCTCGGCGCCTACGGTGCCTGGGGGTTGTATCCCGCGTACTTCCCATTACTGAAGCCGGCCGGCGCGGTCGAGGTGCTGGCGCATCGCATCGTGTGGACCCTGCTGCTGATGGCAGTCGTGCTGGTAGTGATGCGCAAGCTGTCCGATCTGCGGTCGCTCACCCGCCGCACCTGGTTGCTGTTGGCGGCCGCCTCAGTGCTCATTTGTGTGAACTGGCTTGTCTACGTCTGGGCCGTCAGCAACGGCCACGTCGTCGACGCCGCACTCGGCTACTTCATCAACCCGCTTGTGACTGTTCTGATCGGGGTGGTGTTCTTCGGCGAGCGACTGCACCGGGCTCAATTGGCCGCGGTGCTCATCGCCGCCGCGGGCGTCGCGATACTGACCGTCACGACAGGCCGCATCCCGGCGATCGCTCTTGTTCTTGCGATCTCCTTCGGGCTTTACGGCGCCGTCAAGAAGGTGGTGCCGGTCGATCCGAGAGTCAGTGTCGGACTGGAAGCCGCCATCGCCGCACCGTTCGCGATCGGCTTCATCATGGTGCTGACCCTGCGCGGGGATGCCCAGTTCGCCAACAACGGCGCCGGGCACGCGGCGCTGATGATCCTGTGCGGCCCGGTGACGGCGCTACCGCTGCTGTGCTTCGCGGCCGCGGCCCAGCGACTACCGCTGGTGACCCTCGGATTGCTGCAGTACATGACCCCGTCGCTGCAGATGATCTGGGGCATCGCGGTGGGCCACGAACTCATGCCGCCGGCCCGCTGGGGTGGTTTCGCGTTGATATGGGTGGCGTTGGCGGTGTTCAGTGCCGACCTGTTGTCGCGGGCCCGGCGCACCCGGGTAGCGGCCGCCGCCCGCCGGTAGCGGGCATCAGTCCGATGCCAGCGCCAGGACCACCCCGACCGCACCCGGGCCGAGATGCACCCCGAGCACCGGACCGAGGTCGGTGACGATCGCCGGACCGCAGCCGGGCAGCGCGCCGGCCAGTGTCGCGGCCACCTCGGCTGCGGCGGCGGGATTGTCCACGTGGTGCACGGCCAGCGCGGCGCGGCGCTCCCCCACCACCTCCAGGACCTGTTCGACCATCGCGACAATGGCCTTCGAGGTGGTCCGAATCCGTTGGGCCAGAACGAGTTTGCCGCTATCGATCCGCAATAGTGGCTTGAGTGCCAGAGCGGTTCCCAACCGAAACGCCGTCGCACTGATCCGGCCACTGCGGCGGAGGTTCTCCAGCCGCTGAACCACGAGGAAGGCGTGCACCTTCGGCACCGTCGATTCGGCCTGGGCGGCCACAGCATTGAGGTCATCGCCGTGTCGCGCGGCGCGTGCGGCAGCCAGCGCGACGAAGCCGGTACCCATGCCCGCCGATTTGGAATCGACCACCCGCACCGCGCCGTCGAACTCACGTGCGGCGTGCTCGGCAGCTCCGATTGTGCTCGACAGTTCCGTGGAGATGTGGACGGCAACCACGCCGTCACCGCCACTATCCGATAACGCAGCCCGGTACATCGCAGCCAACTCGGTCGGACTGGCACCGGCGGTGGTGACGTGGCGCTGATACAGATCAGCCGGCACTTCGTCGACACCGTCGCGCAGATCGTCACCGCCAACGAGGACGTGTAGCGGAACCACCCGTATGCCCCACTCGGCCACCGCATCGTCGGGCAACCGGGCCGAGGAGTCCGTCACCACGATCACCGGCACTGGTCACGCCCCGGTGTGACGCCGGCCTCGGCGAGTGCGGTGAGCATCAACTCAGCGACCGCCTCGTGCGCTTCGAAGTTCCAGTGAATCCCGTCCGGGTTACCGCGGCCACCGAGGACGTGCGGTTCAACGGCTTGTTTGAGGTCCACCAGTGGTATCCGGTGGCGAGCAGCCCAGGGTGTGATCGCGGCGACGGTACCGCGTCGGCCACGGTGCG
>Ga0114977_10000726_pt1 | contig 21799 bp, 21 predicted proteins | sample S_130805_MF_Meta_FD_87026 | JGI IMG/M metagenome (GOLD analysis project Ga0114977, IMG submission 87026) | Freshwater microbial communities from Lake Simoncouche, Canada to study carbon cycling - S_130805_MF_MetaG | ecosystem: Environmental > Aquatic > Freshwater > Lake | place: Lake...
CGGTTGCACTGAAGGGTACATTCGAGCTGATTCACAAGCCCACCGGCAAGGTCGTGGAGACCAAGCACACCACGATCGCACACCTCCCATTCATCACGAGTCACAACACGGCGATCTACAACGGCGCCGAGTACGAGTCGATGAACCAGCAGCGCCTGCTGCCGGGGATCTACCACAGGATCAGGCAAGACGGGCTGGCTGAGGCATTCATCAACCCCGAGCCTCGTACAGGTCAGAGCGGGCGTATCCTGTTCCTTCCGGATAAGCAGGTCTTCATCCTGATGATCAAGAACAGCCAGGTGAAGCTCTACGGTCTGCTGCACGACTTTGGTGTCTCAGACGACCAGATCAAGCACGCCTGGGGCGAGCAAATTTTCAAAGCCAACAAGGCACTCTACACGGGGGATGAGATCGACAAGCTCTACGCCCTGGTGATCCGCGAGCGCGACTAGCGGTTGCACGAGTGTAAAGTTAAGTGTAAAGTGGTGTCCGCAATGGAGTAGATCTCGATCCTCTGGATGCTGTGTGGCATCTGTTGCATCTTGGGCATACCCGCTGTAATCCCAAAGAAATCCTATATGGCTATCAGAAAAGTACGTAAAGTCGCCGCTGGCGCGACAGACCTCTCAGGCTTCAAGCGTTCCCGTCATGAGAAACTGGAAGTCGCCTACGGTGTGATCACCGCAGCTTCCTACACACAGGGCGACACCCTGACGTTTGGTGAAGTACCGGCACAGGACATCATCCGCGCTACAGTCGTAGCCCACTCGGGTTCACCTGTTGTGCTCGAGGTTTACCCTGGTACAGACATCAGCTCGGCTATCGCCATGACTGTTGGATCTGCACCTAAGGTGAGCTACCGGATTGAGTACGTCCGCGGCACAGGAGCCAAGACACTCAAGGTGACGATCAACTAAGTGGTATCATTTGATACCAACCGCACTCCTTAACTGGGGTGCGGTTTTTTGTTGCACACATCACAACCCCACGATAAACGTCTCAGTCCTATGTCAACTCCTACATCCCAAACACCAAAAGAAGAAAAGATCTACAACCTCACCGTCGAGCTCGAGAAAGCCAAGCGGAACAAGAAGGACGTCATGCGTGCACACAACGACAACATCAAGCGCCTCAACGACGAGATCAAAGAGATCCTCAAGGACGCGGAGGCCATAGCGTAAATATGGCTGGTCGTATTGAATTTCCAGTCGTGACGCCTGCGGGGGAAGAGTTGTCTCAACCGCTGCATCTTCTCATTCTCAACGACTACCTGCGTCTGGTGGAGCAAAACCTCCAAGAGCAGGAGCAGAACATCCAGAAGCTGAAGGACCAGTTGAACAACCTGGGACAGCAGCGCATCGGCTCCATGGCACAACGACTTCTACTCCAGCAAGTCATTGAGAAGACCAAAGAGCTGGAGGCACAGGCTTTGTTAGCCCAGGTCTCCATCCCTCCTGCTGCGGAGCAGGTGGAAACTACTCAACCGTAACAATATGCCAGGCTCGGCTCTGCTCTGTTTCTTGATCTTGCTGGTGTGGTTCCAGACAAATGGGATCCCCATGTATCTTGAAATGGTGCTGAGCCGGCTTCGCAAGTTCTTCCCAGGGTTTGACCCTATACGTACGGAAGAATACTTCGCCTTCAAGTCTGAGGGCTACCCAGGGAACTACGTAGACTTCCTGACAGAGCATTACTCGTCCGTTTGGATCGTGGGGCTACTCAAGTGTGAAGTCTGCGTCTCTGTCTGGCTTCTCGGTATTCAACTTTTACTATCCTGCTCACTTGAGAGGGCAGCTACTGCTGCAGCAGGAGGATTGCTGATCTACAGGTTATTGCTTAGGCTGGAGCGATGAACCAGATCGATCCGGCGTCCCTGAATCTCGGCGCACCCGCAGTCGGCGATCCACAGGCCCGCCCAAAGTTCTCGGCGGCCTATCTTCCAGCTGTCGACCCGTCTCCTGCTCCAGTATGCGCGCTACCTGCGCTATCGGACTTCACCCTCACGACAGCTCTCCTCGTTGAGCTCGTCCCCTCGTGTATCCCGACGTTCCAGGATACACAACCGATCCCTCCGGTCTACAACCCAGCCACCGTAAGGTTTGCGGCTTGTGAGTCACTCTCGGCACTCACTCGAATTACGACGTGTGAGACCACACGGAACTCCAGCCTGACACTCAGGGCCTCGGGACCAGACACGGATCCAAACGGTGGACCTTCTGGTTGTGAACTCGTCCTGGAGGGGAATCTTTGTGTAGAGGCCTGCTCATCCTTCAGTGCAGACATGAACGTAGCGTTCTCAGGCGCAGCGGACAGTCCTGAGAGCTTTTTCGAGATCATCGCGTCAGACCAACCGGACTGCGGCTTCTTACTACGAGGAAACATCGATGTTCGAGCCTGTGCAGGTGTAGGCGTCACTACCGATGTGGATCTGGGTGACGGACTCTCAGGGTTCTTGCGTGTCGTCCCGGCCGCCACGGCTGAAGGAGAGGCGAACTGCGGTGTGGTGCTGGAGGGGCAGCTCAATCTGTCGGCCTGTACCTCTTTCGTGGCAGATCAATCTCTGCAGCTCTCGGGTAACGCACTCAGTGGGGAGCTGTACCTGGAGGCTGCATCCGCACCCGCCTGTGGAGTGAGGCTTGCTGGAAACCTAAGGGTTGATGCCTGTAAGACCCTCGTGGGTAAGTCTACTGTTGATTTCGATGGCGATGCCCTAGAGGGGTCGGAACTTGTCGTGTCGGCAGCTTCCGCACCAGATTGTGGTATCGTGCTGGGCGGGCAGATCAAGGTGAAGGCATGCAAGTCCTTCGAGGCCACAGGAGGGTTCAAGATCGGAGGAGCAGGGGTCAAGACCATCACACCCCTTACGCTGAAGTCTGCAAGCTCACCAAGTTGTGGACTGCAGCTTGACGGGGAGATAGAGATACAGGCCTGTAGTGAGGTACTGATTGAGAACGAACTCACACTCGACTCTTCGCTGTCAGGGGGAATACAGCTGGAGTCCGTGAAGAACAAAGACGGTCTCCCTTGTGGCTTTAAGCTCACGGGAGACCTGGGCGTAAATTTCGGAGGAGGAGGCAAGGGTTCAGCGTGTAGTGAGGTCACGGTATCCACCAAGTACACTGCGGGCAGCGAAGCTAGTCATGTGGACTCGGGCACAGGGTTGGACAACTCAGGCACACAGTTTGCACCCTCATCAATCGATGGAGGGTCAGGACTCAAGAGTGTCTCGCTGGATAGCAGTAGTGCATTCCCAACTGGGAACATCTCATTCAGGGCGTTTGGTAAAACCTCGATACTCGCGAAGCTCAGTACTCTTCCCAAGATCTTGGCTGAGCGTCCGAAAGAGAACAAATGTGGTATACACCTTTCCCTGGAGAAGGAGAATGTAAACGTAGACCTTCCATTCCTCGAGAAGCCTCTGTTCTCGTGTCAGACGGACCAGGAGTCTCCGGATGGGTTTAATCAGTACACGACAGAGCTTCAGCTCAACAAACTGGGGGTCGCGTACATCCACTCGTCAGAGTGTATAGACTCAACCAGTTTCCTAGACTTGTCAGGTGGTCAGTTGTTTCTGGAGGGTACAGCTCATGAGGCGACTCTTGGGTCGAGTAACCTTTACATCCACGATACTGCATCGGGTGCGAGCGTCACGATCTCGGCTCCTCCTTCTGGGGGTACTGCTCATTGGCGTGAAATTATCTTGTGTGAAAATGGTGTACCGAAGACCTTCAACGTGCTTATGACTGAAGGTGTATGATAAGGTCTGATCTCCTACCAATCCCCTTCAGGTCTACGTTCAACTTCGCGCCACTCGCTGTATGTCAACTAGGCTTCGGTGTACCGGGGCAGAAGAAGGTGAAGATCGAGAGTATCCAGATCTACGATCCTTCCATTGGGGATATGTCTCCTCTTCCTGGAGGACCGAATAACCTGCAGGAGGCGGACAACTCGTACTCCTCTGGATCAGACTCATTGACCTACCCAGACGCAGGTGAGGGTGAATTTAGCTACTCCGTCACCACACAGGTGGGTGTCAGTACGGTGGACAACAGCTCCTACACGCTCCACGACGTTAACCCTTTCGCGATACATACCGACTTTGTAAGCGGGATACTTACGCAGCAACTCGGGAACTGTTGTGTGAGTGCAGCCTGGCCAAATGGTATAACAGGGAAGCAATTCTACTCCTCCGCCTATGGAAATACGTGGGCGGATATAGAAACAGTCACGGCAAGCTACGTGTACCTACCTGCGTATAAAGCGGATTACACAGGCCCCCTGTCCCTCTATGGACTCAACGGCTATGCAGACTACAGCTTGAAGGAGGGGAGGGTATACAGTACCCCCGGCGACATACTAAGCGGGCAGTCTTGTAAACCCTGTAATGAGTTCAAGCACAAGTGTCAGGCTGGGTTCTCTGTAGATACACCGGGGATCCTGCCCTACACCGTCCTATTAAGGGTCAACCTGCTGATACCTGATGCACCCGTCTGGATAGACTACGAGTCAGGCTCCAGCTCATTCTCTTCGGAAATAGCATCAGGTACAGAGCAGCATTCTTACGCCTACAAGGCCCTGGATGCAGGATTCCTTGTGACACCTGCTACACGGTTAGGTCCGGTAGGTTTCCGTGCACTTGGAGGCGCGCATGGTCTAGGGGGTTCTAACCCGAGTGCCTGGCAGAACAAATCAAGACCAGGTGTGCACCCTAATCCTTTGAATACTGACCCATTACCGGGCGACCATGGATCAGATCTATATCAGCTTATCATCCTGCTCACTGTAAATGGACAATGTCCGGCTTCAGATGCAGACGCATACAAACTGCTGGGTCATTACGCTGTTTTCCAGGAGGGGGATTACGCACAAACCACTGATGCTGGTCCGGGAGGCGTGGGTGGATACATATCAGGTTCCTCTCCTATCCCAGAGACAGCTACGAACACCCAGGTGTACGTACCTGGGATCCTAGGAGGCTTCTACTCCATCCTCTAACCCTAGTGATTAGGGATCTCGACCGTCGAGGACAAGAAGGTCTGGTGATCGATCCACTCCTCTTTCCCTGTCTTATTGTTGATCACCTTGCGATAGACCTTACCGTCGTTCCCTTTTCGGGAACCGTGCGCGAAGAAATTGACCACCCCGATGGTATTGGCCTCAACGGTCTGTACTGGATCGATGATCCCGAACTGTGACTCGCTGACCTCACGGGAACTCTCAGGTATCGAGTCGGTGCTCGTGATCCCTCCGGCACCCATCTTGGTCACCTTGTGGGCCAGTAGGTATTGCTCCATGGGGTTCACCCCCTCGATGTTCTGAGCAAGTGAATTGCCAACGAAGACAGACCGGATCTGAGGACTGAAGAAGCCGGCGTGCAGCCAGCTCAAGCTACGCTTCTGTCGGAGCTTCATCTTCGCCTTGAGCTGGATCTTACCTGCGTCGTGCTCGATGTGCTCCTTGAGAAAGTCTTCGGTACCTAGAAACTTGGAGAACACCACATGGTCTCGATCGTCCTCGGGAGTCTTGCGTGAGAAGACACTCAGGAGCTTCTGGGACGAGGTCAATAGGAGCGCCGGCGTGATGTTCGTGACGGGTTGACCGATCGTGCGTCCCATGACGGAGGCATCTACCTTTACACCTTTGAGATACTCACGCAGCTTCGTGATCTTTTCCTGCTTGGTCAACGTCGACATGGGTCGTATAGTAGTCGGAGTTTACCCCCTCGACAACCATGACGATCGTTGTGTGCCTATCTAATGACGCCGACACGATCAACCTGGTCGTAGACAACCACAAGATACAGGTAACCCGTGACGCTCTAGGCTCGCTCAACTTCTCAGGCAATTGTGACATCCTCACTTCAGCGTTACACACAGCACTCCACAAATTTTGCTCAGCCCTGTTCCGGCTGTCTTCTGCTAAATGACTGCGTTATCTGCTGAAGATTGGTACGGGCTGCCTGAGCCACGAAAACTCCAACAGGTAGAGGCTCGTCTTACCCTACTGCGACTGCTAGAGTCAGGTAAACATCCACTGTCTTTCACCAGACAGCAGGGTAAACTTGCGATTTTTAGGAAAACCCTAGAGACTCAGATTTTTCAAATCTTCGACTACGAGAAAACATTATGAAGGTCACCCAGCTACTGACAGAATACGGAAGGTTCCAAAAGCAGGCGCATTTCAAGCAGGCCTTCATACCCAATCCTCAGATGCAGCAAGGTGGGCAGCCTGCACCTCAACCAGGTGGACAGCCCCAGGGACAAGGGCAGCCACAGGCTCCGCAGGGTGGACAACCTGGTGGAGACCTCATGCAGCAAGTCATGCAGATGTTGCAACAGTTGCCACCTGAGATTCAACAGCAGCTTACACCGATCTTGCAACAGCTCAGTCAGTTTCCACCAGCGCAGAGGGATCAGCAGCTCCAACAGATCGCACAACAGCTCCAGCAACTTCAAGGAGTTGGTGGCGCACCCCAGGGTGACCAACCTCCGGCCCCTCAGGATCCCGCAGCCGCACAAGCACAACAGGCACCAGAACAACCCGGTGCACCTTCAGCAGGAGAGGCAGACGGTGCAGCCGCACAGAGCTCGGCCGTAGAGGCGGAAAACCAACTTGATAACGTACGCATCTCCCTGACGGTGCGAGAACTCCTCGACCTCATGGGTGGCGGACAGGCGACAGCATCCCTCTTGAAGGTGAAGCAGCTGGCCGACGCACATAAGCAGAAGATGGATCAGATGAAGCAGAAGTCTGAACAGGCGGCTGCCCAGCAACAACAGCAAGCTGCTGCCGCTGCACCTCAGCAAGCCCAGCAGGGCGGCATGATGTCCGGGGGGATCTATCCAGAGCCTATGCAGGGAGGGCAGTAACATGATCGTCCCATTTGAAAAGCTAGGACATTTCCTGGATAGCTTTCCAGAGGACCATGCACTCTACCCGCAGGTATTGGTGCTGAAGCAGAAGCTGGCGGCTGACCTCAAGGATTCGAATACAGCCCACGGCGGCGAGCTCGTATCAGAAGACTCTGACGTAACGGTCTCTACTCCTGACCAGCAGTCCTCCGACAGTAACGAGGAGGTACAGGACTTTGCCGACGCCTTTCCTGAGCTCGATGAGGAGAATGCGAAGGACAAGCGAGAGAAGGACGTAAAGGTTCCCATGAGCATGGCGGACCACTTGCGTCTACGCCAACAGCGCACACCTCAGTTTGAAAAACAAAAATGACCTCTACGGTAGGCAAGGTACTTCTCAAGTTCTACACCCCTACACAATTCCATCATCTGATCGACGATCACCTGATGGACAAGAAGGGTATTGCCAAGCTGTGTGAAGAGATAGCAGCCAAGGCGCCGGACAAATACAGTGCCGTGATGTCTGACTTGGCTCGCCTGGGGTTTGAGGTAGCGACACGTCAGGGCACATCGATTACGCTCTCGGATCTGGTCTCGCCGGTGAACAAGGACTCCGTCTGGAAAGACTTTGAGGCCTTCAGGGACAAGACGGAGAAGTCTCACGACTCGGAGTCGGAGAAGGAACGCAAGGTGTTTGAGCACTACGACGCCTCAATGAAGAAGCTCGATAAAGAGCTGCTCGACAAGGGACTGGCGTCCAACAAATCTCTGGCCAAGATCATCTTGGCGGGTGCGCGTGGTTCCGTAGCGCAGTACCGCGGCACCATCGCGACTCAGGGGGTCGTCGTAGATGTCAACGGTAGACCCAGGCTGGACGTGCCGATCAAGAGCTCGTATGCCGAGGGGCTAACACTTCCGGAGTACCTAGTGACGTCTTTCGGAGCACGCACGGGAGAGGTCTTGAAGAAGATCGGGGTTGCACAAGGGGGGTATGGTTGCCTTGCGGAGTCTTGCCACGTTGTACTCGCGGACTTCACCACGAAGTCCATCAAGGACGTCCAGGTAGGGGACATCATCCTGGGTGCAGATCTCAAGGGACAGATTACTCCCACGACCGTCACGGCGAAGTTCAACAGCGGGCGGAAGGAAACATGGAACTACGTCTTCAGGTCTGACTCTACCATTGGGGACACCTGTGAGCTAACCTGTACGGAAGACCACAAGCTCGCCTACTTCAATCTTGAAGACAGACAACGCAGAGGGAGGAAGCAGCCAGCCGGGTCATTCCGGATCCGCTCGACCCTTCGACTTCTTCCGGCGAAGCTGCCGGCCCTGCCTCCCGCACAGAAGCTGGAGGAGCAGGCGCAGAAACTGAGGACGCAGTTGTTAACCCAGCTGACTCGTCACACACCCTACCAGCTCTCGACAGTTGAGTATGCAGGTGAGCAAGAGACGTGGGACATCGAAGTATCGAACCCAGACCACCTGTTCATGCTCTCGAATGGACTGATCGTGTCGAACAGTAAACAGTTCGCCCGTGCGCTCATGCCTCTGCAGATCGTAGAGAACGACTGTGGTACACAGAATGGTATCTCCGTCCCTACGAAAGACAGGGAGTCCGTAGGCTCTTACCTGGCACAGGCCTATCACGGCTACAACCGGAATCAAGAGGTCACGGTCAAGATGCTGAATGACCTGGAGGGTCACAAGATCGAGAAGATCATCGTGCGCTCCCCCATGACCTGTCAGTCCAACAAGAAGCACCACTCGGGTGGTCTTTGTCAGCTCTGCGTAGGTAAGCGCGAGAAGGGGATGGCGGCCATGGACAGCTACATTGGACTGGTGGCAGGAACTGCTCTGGCAGAACCACTTACCGAGTCCTGTATGAAGGCCCGTCAAAGTGGAGGAGCAGCATCTTCGCTATCAGGCAATCAAGGTTTCAAGCTCATCAATCAGCTCGCCAACATCCCCAAGTCTTTCCTGGGTAAGGCCCCGCTCTCACATACTGACGGCACCGTCACTTCACTGACGGAAGCGGCGGCCGGTGGACACTTCGTTACGGTCAACGACACGCAGCACTACATAGGCCTAGACCAGAAACCTCTCGTTAAAGAGGGAGATCGGGTCGAGCAGGGACAGGCTCTCAGCACCGGACTAATTGACCCCCGGGACGCCGTAAGACTTCGCGGTATCGGGGATGGACGCAAGTACTACATGGAGGCGATGAAGAAGGCCTTCGATGACGCCAACCTTTTCGTCAACAGGCGCAACTTTGAGCTCGTGGCAAAGGCCGCGGTGGATCACGTGAAGATCACGGACCCAAACGGCATAGGTGACTATCTACCTGATGAGGTGGTGTCCTACTCCGCTATAGAGAAGGAGTACGTCCCCAGGGAAGACGCCAAGGAGTTACGAGTGGATCAGGCGTACGGTAAGTACCTGGAGCGTCCGGAGCTTCACCACACCATAGGGACGAAGATCACCTCGTTCGTACTTAAAGACCTAAGGGACCACAAGGTTCAGTCCGTCCTGGTACACGACCAGCCTCCTCACTTTGAACCCCACATGGTGCGGCTACTCGATGTACCGGAGATCCACGATGACTGGATGCACGTTCTCAACAGTACGAATTTAGCCAAGCGGTTCGTCAACATGGTCAACAAGGGTGCCACGTCTGACGTACATGGATCCAGTCCTGTACCTGGGCTCGCCTACGGGGTAGGCTTTGGACTTAAAAAAGATAAGCACCCGTGACCTTGCCATACATGGCACCAAAACATAGAATCAGCGAAAACATATACTCCCATGGCTTTTGACTTTATCTTTAACAAGCAGGCTTCAGATGACCAGATCGAGGGAGCTTTTTTCCAACTCGCGTATCAACGCCTACAGGATCAGGCTAAGAACCTGGTACCCTATCTGGTAGGTTTCGAGATTAAGAAGAAGACCGAAGACAACACCAAGGCGCTTGGGGTATTCGGCTTCCGCTCCGCAGGTGGACAGATCCTGCACATCCCAGCCTTCTTCATTAACGGTAAGGTCAAGCCGCTCGACCTACTCTACAGCAAGAACTCCGAGCGTCTCTTCCCGCTCAACGAGGACATCGCGGAGATGTTCCTCAAGGACGAGTTGACTGGTCTCGGGCAGCCCGCTGAGGAGTCCCGAGCCGACATCCTCCGGAGTGCCAATCAGTCCGGCGACTTCCGCGCCATGGCGGTTCCGCCCCGGACGGGCAAGCAGGTAATCGCTTCAGTCCTCGACTACGTCGAAGCATCCGACCTCCTGACCAAGAAGGCCTTCATGGGTCTCTTGGAAAACGATCCAGAGTTCCTCGAGAGCACCCTGCGGTTCTACTCACCCGAGAAGATCGCCGCTGCCGTCGCGGAGATCGCGACCCAGCCGAAGGCTAAGACCCCGAAGTCCAAAGCCGTTCAGGTGGTCAAGAAGACCGACACGGAGAAGGCCAAGACGCTCTTGCCGACCCAGAAGGCCGATCTCCTGACCAAGGGCTACATCGTCTTGGACGAGCGCAAGCCCGAGCAGAAGGCCAAGTTCGGCATCATCCAGTCGGCCATCAAGTTCACAAACCCAACCAAGAACGGACTATACAACTACGTCTGTCGCGACGGTGGACTTCGCCTCGGTCTCGTGATCGCCCGGCCAGCGCAGCTGCAGCAGCACTTTGCGGTCTCGGACAGCTTCGTCCTAGACCTCGCGAGTCCCGACGCCACGATGTACGCCGCCCGGGAGAACCGCTTGTTCGTGAAGGACAAGTACCAGGTGGAAGACCTCTCGGAGTTCTTCAAGATGCTCGTCCCGGCCTCCGAGGTGAAGCCGCAGTACGACCGCGCCTACCTCCTGATCAACAAGTCGCTTGCCGCCACGATCCCCTTCGAGGTCATCGGCAACTTCAAGACCGACAACGGCATCCGGAGAATCGTGGTGCGCGCCGCACGTGACTTCCGCTTCAGCGACGAAGACGACAAAGAGCGCAACACTCTCGGCTGTCGGAACTCGGGCTCCCAGCCCGGACGTCTGGGTGGACAACCAAAGGGCAACTACTACACCCATCCCTCCACTCCCGAGGAGTTCACCCTGATCTTCACAAAGAAGCCAGGCGACACGCTCCAGTACAAAGAAGACGGAGTGATCTACGTCCCAGCGGACTTCAAGTTCCTCGAGGTCAACCCATACGGCAACAGCTGGCGGGAAGACGTACCTTCGGACGTGAAGCGCAAGGACCGGTACCAAGGGAACTCTCTGTGTGAGACGGACGATAGTGATACCAAGCAGAGCAAAGCCCGTGAGAAGGCCCGCTACCTTGCGGCCCCCGCGATGCCCTCGGCCATCACGCAGCTGCTCGAAGGGAACCACATCTTCCCCATGACGGTGCATACCAACGGGAGCGAATACTTCGTCGACATCAACGGGGCCAAGAAGAAGTACCCCGACGCACTCGAAGCGAAGATCGGCATGATCCTGGACGTAGGCCTGGACGAAGAGTCCGCAGATCAACTCCTCGCCTCGCTGCAACCCGGCATCTCCAAGAAGGGACACGTCAAGCTCGCCACTCTGGGCGACATGTCACCTCAACCTTTCGAGGAACAGCCCTACACGAACGAGCTCGGTCAACCCACCACGACCGGCATCGGAGTCGAGACGATGCTCCCGACCACCGACGGCTACACCGGGAACCCCACGCAGTTGGGACTCGGGGACAAGCCTGAGGTCACGGGGATCGATCCGAAGTACGTCCAGCAGGCAGTCCAGCTGTCCGCATCCGGTCAGAAGGAGATCTTCGACGCCCAGACGATCGGATCGCTGGCGAAGTACGTGTCGGTCGGCGACAAGATCACCGAGTACATCCCTTCGATCATCGAGGCTATTGACCGTCTTGGACGCATCCTCTTCCTTCTGCACTGGGAGACCGACAAGTTCAAGGAGATGTACGGCCGTACTGACCTGCCTGAGTTCGTAGAGCTCATCACGAACACCTTCAAGAATCTCGGTGACATCATCGTGTTCTTGAAGCGCAAGTCTCCAGAGCTCTCCATCAACATGACCAAGACGGACGCACTTGATCTGTAAGTATGCCTGTGGCACCCACAGTACCGACTGCTCCTGTAAGTAACCCAGACCCCTCAGTCGCTGAGCGGGCCTGGGCTCTTCACTTGCTCAGGGAGAACATGTTCTTCGACAAGCCGGATCAGTACGCCATGACTGATGTGGCGGAGGATCTACCCGGTACGCTACAGCCGCTGGGCGGGATCGTGAAGAACGTCCTCCCGTCGCTCTCCATCATCTCAGAGGACAAAGATGAGCGTAAGAAGCAGATCGACGCCGCGGTGGCGAAGATCAAGGCGATGAAGGCGGAACGGAAACCACCCGTGGGTCATATTCTGCAGAACGCCCTCGATATGGGTAAGGCCTCGATCCTACCGAGCCTTGCGTTTTCTCTGCTACTAGGGAAGTCCGGTCCTCTTAGACTACCTTGGGGCACTATAGTCAACGGGGCAGCCAAGACCGTATCCAAAGGGTTAAGGTCACCGATCGACCTACGGGCATTCAAACGAATCTTTTCGACAGGACGTACCGGAGCCGTCGCACGCAACCATGTGTTCCATGACGTAGGCACGAATGTGGGGCTGGCTGCCCTTACAGGTGCAGCTTATCCAATACTTGAGCATGCTCGGCCTGTGTCTGACGCCGCGCTTGAAAGCGCCAGAAAGGTCATGGAGGAGGATCCATATTTGACCAGTCTACCGGCTAACGAAATCCTCAGTGCTGCGAATGCAAGATCAGGACGTCCGATGGATCGTGTACAAAGCGGGCTACTTGGAGCTGGACTAGGTGCTGGGCTTGGGGCAGCATCGGCTTTTACCCCAGGGTTATTACAGGCAGCCGCTTCACTACTGAGTGGAGGAAAACTAGGACCACGAGGTGGGTTACTGGGTCGACAGTTTGTAAAGACACTAAAGAGCAACGCCAGAAATTCTGCGCTATTCGGAGGATTGACCGGTGGTCTCGGAGGGTATATGACCAACTCCGCCTCTGGCGCGTTATCGGCTACCGTGCCGGATAACAGGTCTCCCGTACCACCACCGCAGAATGTACCGTCCCAATTACAAGAACCAGCGTCCAATCCGGCTCAACCCGGCAGGGTCCCTGTACAACTATCCTAATTGGCGGTATCACATTTTCCTTAACCCAGAGAAGACGGAAGTAAAGGACTGTGCTCGCAAGCCAGACCACGGCAGCGGATGTCTGACCCGCTACATCTTGGTCAAGCCGGACATGAAGCTCGCAAGCCTCGTGATGTTCCGCAACTCAGGATTCTTCAGAACCTTAACGACAGGTCTACAGACTGAGAACAGGGAGCTATACTACCGCCTATACAGACGGTGGCTACGTACACAGAAGAGTAAGCAGGTGTACGTCCCTACTTACAGGCCGCAGGTACTCACCTGGAACGGACGGTTCATAGACAAGATAACCGATTTGCCACTGCGTAGGCTTCTTTACCACGTCACACATATACGAGAGGACGCCGACATAGCATTTGCCATCAGTCTGTACTCGGACCCAAGTCATCAACGGATATTTAGCCATGTGGGCTACATGCTATTTCTGGGAGAGTCCGATGCAAAGGTAGCCAAACGCTTCAAGTTCCGCCTGGGACAGGTCAGGGCTGTGCGTGAGCTGTTCTTTGACTTTAGCGCCACGCCGGATGACCCGATAGCCCGTACGGCATACTTTAAGCAGCTGACGGACAATAAGATGATCGAGGACGTCGATCGTCGCTACTACAAGGCCCTGGGAGCCATCGGTGATCTGGTCTTACGTGTGGAGGCCGATCCCTTGGGCCTGGATCTTGGTGAGCGCGAACGTCTACAGGGCTACCTGGCCGGGACTCTATTGGAGAACGCCACGACGCTCCACATGACGATCGAGAACAAGAAGGACATGCTCGCCTACAACGCCACGGTGACGGGTATCGCGAGCTTGAGCATAAAGGGCGAGGAGCTCAACTTCCTCAGGGCACGCACGGACAATCTCAAGGCCAACACGGCCCGAATCCTCAACGAACGTACAGATTACGGCGCCGGCCAGGACGCAGAAGATGAGAAGGCACTCGCTCTGCTCAAGGAGGCTTCACTATACGACGCTCCTCCGCCTGGGTATAAGACCATTACGGAGTTGCTGGACACACCTGAGTCCTGATACGTTAGGGGGACTACAAAGGGTTGTACTGTCTTCCGGTTTGCTGCATCCTCTGTAGAGCGATTTAACACTGTACCTTAATGGATGCTCCGAGCTTGTTAATTAAAGAGGCACTTGATCAAGTGGTGAAGTCTGTAAACTCAGGTACACGTCCGACGGATGCTCTCCGTAAGGTCGCAACTGAGTTCGACCTGAATCCCAACTTTATCCAGCGCACAGGTGAGGCGCTCAACGTGGCCCTTCACTTCAACCACTTCAAAACCGCGTCTGATCGCTCACAGGAGTTTGAAATTGCAGACATCCCGGCCGTGGTGGAGGCGTTATTCGCCACCCCGGAGAAAACAGCCCAGCAGGAGAGATCCGAACAGTTCGCTGACCTCGATCTTCCTACACACATGCCAAACTACCGCAGGTTGATGGGTAGCAGCTTGGTACACAAGCAGGCACACCTCGACTTCCTTGCTTCCCAGGAGATCGATGAACCACTCGCTCCCTCGTTCAAGCAGGTACACAAGGTTGCCTCTGAGTTCGTACGGGACCTGAACAAGCAGGCCGCTGAACTCGAAGCGGACGTGAATGAGGCAGGCATGCAGTATGGTGACAAGTTTTTCAGACTCGGACAGGTCTTCCAGAAAGACGCAGCTGCCCGTACTTCTTTCGAAGAGTTCGAGTCCCAGGTGTTCGCCAATCATAAGGAAGCAGCGATCCCCTTCATCGACCTACTCCATTCGACCTACTGTCCTCACGAGGAGAGAGGAGTACATGACCCGCATTATTTCAACTTCGACACCTGTAAGGAAGCTCAGCAGTTTGAGCAGTTCCTGAAGACGGCCGAAGAGTTCAATCGCTTGACTGTGGCGTTGGTGGACCTGAAGAAGGAGGCCTCTGAGCATACCGCTACGATGGCTGCACTGAACGCTCAGATTGAGAAGACAGCCAAGAAGCTCCCGGTAGATCAGGACATCGAAGATTGTTGCATCAAGGAACCTAAGCACGACGAGTCCAAGGAGTCGGCTAAGGAAGAAGCTGCGGAGTCTCCTAAGGAGCAAGAGGCTGAAGAAGAAGAGTATGAGGACGACCCCGTCATGGCTCTGGTTAAAAAAAAAGCCAAAGGCAAACTGACTGAGTCCGATGAGGACCCAGTCTTAAAGCTCGCGCTGGAGAAAGAGGCGTTCCTAGGAGGACTGCTTGGTCTTTCTTCAGCTAAGGACGTCGTGAACCACACGATGGGAAGTCAGGACATCATGGGGGAGGCGTTCAAGCACACCTTCATGAAGCCTCCGTCCACGAATACAGGACCACGTCCCAACATTCAGATGGATAACATGGAGCGTCAGTTGATGCTTCAGGAGTTGATGTTGACTGACTCCATCTTGTCCCACTTGCCACCAGTTCGGGTGGCTAAGGCCTATGAGCAACTCATCCGCCTGTCTCCGGAACTTTCCAAGGAGAAAGAGCTCGTACGGGCTGAGCTCCGTGCCATGACGGCATCGCAAGCTCTAAGCAAGTTCGACGCAGAGTTGATGACTAAGTTCGACATGGGTATGCTCAAGCGCAGGGTAGCAACCCAGGAGTTCAACCGCGGTAACACCGCCAACTTTAAGATCTAATGCCTGCACAACTGAACATCACTCGTTACATCGATAACGAGATCTACTTCATCAAGTTTCAGCTCGCCCTAGAGGCGCTACCTGAGGACGACAAGAACCGGATCAAGAAGTTTGGCGAACCCACGATTCAGGTTGGTGGGACTCTTCTGACCGGTACGGCCAATGAGTTCACACTGCCTGTTGAGATCGTGCGGGTTAAGTCAGACCTTCCGTACGTCTTCGCACTCGATTCGAAGTCCCCTGACTTCGCCACGGGTATTAACGTCAAGGCCACTGCCGTCCAGGACCAGTTCACTGCCGCCTACACTGCAGCCTTCGTGGCATTGCGGGCGGAGGTCGACAGCTTCACCGGACAGGAGATCGTAAACGTATAATCATGCCCGCTGACAAACTAGCAGGAGCACTCTCCACAGCACTCAAGGCAGGTACCCGAGTAATGAAGGGTGCGCTGCCGGTGGTGGGCGGCGCCATGAGTGTGTACTCAGCAGGCAATCACCTGGCTAAAGGTGACCCCCTTGGTGCCGCGATGGACACCGGCTCGTTAATCGCAAGTTCCACAGGGTTGCTTCCGGTATCTCTAGGGATTGAGGCCCTTGGGTTCATGAGGGACAGGCAGATCGAGAAAGAACAAGAAGAGAAGCAAAACCAGCTCAACCAATTTACCGTGAATACCAAAGTCGCAGCCGCATCCAACTTTCTACAGGACCTCATGAGGACACAGCAAGGGGAGCCGTCGAACTCTCAGCTATACTCATCTCTCGCTCCTTTGCTGCAGACTGCCCCTGCAAACAATCCTGAGGATCAGGCAAGGCAAGACAGGCTGCACGGTGAAGTACAGAAGGGTCTTACGGGTCTCGAGTATCTCACTGGGATCAAGAACAACGAGGGCGAGACGTTCTACGACGCGCATCCAGCACATGCTGTCGCGTTGGACGCAGCCAACCATGCCCCCTTGGTAGGTGGCACACTGGCTGCAGGCACCTTGGCACTCAATCATAAGCGGTATGCAGAGAATCTAGGGAAGGTCGGACCTCGCGCCATGTCGGTGGCTGGTAAGGCAACCGATGCAGCCAACCCTGCAAACCTGCTGGACAGTGGGCGTGCTGACCTTGCCTCTCTGTTTGGAGACGCAGACTCAAACCTGGATAAACGTCTGAAGCTTCTGGCTCCTCATGGAGGAGAGGCGCTGGAGCAGCAGCACACTACACTCTCGCAACGACGGGCAGCGGCCGATGCAGCACACTCGAGTGCGATGCAGGCTGCAGACGCAGAGCTGACTCAGCTAAAGGCACAGCCTGGCGTTACACCAAAGCAGATCGCAGCCGTTGAGTCGAAACGCAGAGCTGCACAGGCCATGCGGGACGCAGAGCACGGAGCAATCAAGTCCGAGATGTCCGACTTGGTCAAGCAGGTGAAATCCCACGGGGGCAACTCGAAGCTCCACAAGTACGTACAGTTCAGTGAGAGCTTAGGCAAGGGAGTCGCAAATGGCGGATTCTCCGGCTACGTAGGTGACAAGGGGGGTGCACTTGGACAGGCACTCAAGGACATCATGGAGGCTCACCACATCACAGGAGCACATCCGAATTTTGACAAGAAGCTCGTACAGGACCTCGTGACACATCACCTAGGTGGTGTCTCGACTCCTGAGCAGATGAAGCACTTCGTATCTCATACACTTGGTGAGGCAGCTCACACGAACCAGGGTGGGATGCTCCGACGCCTGGCCACAAGACTCAAGACGCCAGCCAAGTATGGTCTTGGAGCGGCAGCAGGCGGTATGGGTCTTAGCTATCTACTCAACTCCCTCGCTCACGCGTCGAACAGTGACGACAAGATCACAGAGTGGAAAGCCAACACGCTACGGAGCCGCAATGACTTCGAAGGCGCACAAGCGTTGGAACGTGAGCAAGCCGAGCGCACCTAGCAGCAACCTGCATAATCTTATGTTCAAATTTTCCGCAACAGACGACTGGAAATGGGATGTTTCCCCGGTGCAGCTGCTACATCACTCTCGCACGTTGGAGAAGGCAGGAGCCGCGAAGGACGAGCTCAAGGTTGAGAAGACCGCTGGGCAGACCGACTTGTTGGTCATCGCGCTGGGCTCCTATGAGGGCACAGGGGCGAACCGTAACGGCGACTTCTTCAAGGAGGCGGAGTGCCTTGAGCACTACAAGACGTTTGTGAAGTCCGGCAGCCGCAGACCTGATGGCAGCTATGACGGCCGGGCGCTGAATCGTCACCACAAGAACAAGCCCACGGATCCGAAGTACGGCAACATCAAGGCAGCCGCCTACAACCGGAACATGCGACGTATCGAACTCGTCGTGGGTCTCGATAACGAGAAGTGTGCCAAGGAGATCCAGGATGTAGCAGATGGTAAGCAGATCAACGTCTCGATGGCCGCCAAGGTCGCTCATGACAATTGTACCTGGTGTGGGCATGCAGCTCCGACGGAAAACGATCGCTGCTCTCACATCCCCTCGATGCTTGGGGAAATCAACAAGCAAGGAGAGATGTGCAGCATGGACAACGTACGGCCTCGCTGGTTCGAGCTCTCCATCGTGGGACGTCCGGCTGACCGCATTGGTATGTCACTCAAGCTCGCGTCATTCGAGCCCAACAAGACGATCATGAGCTATCGGGATCTTTACCCAGGCTTCGTGCCACCAGTTGATGACTTCTTGGTATCGAAGCACGCGGCAGAGAAGCGCAAACTGATCCACAAGCTCTCTGAGTTAGAGAAGCACATCGACGGTGTACTCAAGGAAGGTCCTAAGTCTTCGAAGGACAAGTATCAGGTATCGGAAAAGGCTAAGCTGAAGAACAGCGAAGGTCTCTCGGACGCCACCATCGAGGAGCTGCGGAAAGTGGACCCCTCCAAGATCTTGAGCCTTTTGGCAAGTCATGGAATCGTCCTGACGGCTGAGGACTTCATGAAGTATCTATTTGGTGCAGGCACACAGGCAACTGAAGTGTCCGACAAGGTGAAGCCTCATCTGCCTGGTATGTTCTCTCGTCTTGCTGATGCCTGCGATGATGTGGTCAATAACGAGAAGTACGACTCGTCGTCTTCCGCAGGGTTACCCCAAGGAATCATGAAGTTAGTGCGTGGTTTGTTCGACGATCACTCGATGTTCGAGCAGCCTACACACAAACGGATCATCCGTGTGACCATCATGAAGGGTGAACCTAGGGAAAAGCTTGCGAGCTCGAGACTTGAGTCTTCACTTCCAACCGGTGCCGTAGGTACACTACTGGAGCAGTATGCTGCATATAAGTTGGCAGCATTGAGTTCCATGGAAGATCAAGGTACGCTGGACGAGGACACGCTACTTAACGTCCTTCTACAGGATCGCTGATTTTTCTAGGCAGTCCACATTCAACGCTTTAACATACGACCCATTGTCATGCAGCTTCACGAACAAATTAAAACAGCGGCGGAGAGCATCGCTTCTCACCTAGCAGGGGATGCCAGATTTAACCAGAGCCTGGCGGCGAATCCAGAGCTTGGTGCTTTCAAAACTGCAGGTTGGGTTGAAGGCTTCCTTGAGGAAGCGACGACCCGTACGGGCAGCCTCAAGCTGGCTGTTGATATTCTTGATGCAGCTTTGCTTGAGAAGGCGGCTGTAGGTTACCCCACAGGTTTCAGAGGGCTACAACCGCAGGCTCCAGCTACGCCAGACATCACTTCCGCCTCGATGCTCAGCTCAGGACCTGACAACAGTTTGGTAGGTAAGGCGAACCAATTGGCTAACCGGTTTTTTAACTACGTAGGGGACTCAGTTAAGCCTCCTGAGTCTGAACCAGGGATGCCTGTCCTCAGTCCTTCGGCTTCCGCTCCTCAAGCGCAGCGCGGTACAGAGACAGCTATTTCAGCATTAACACGTGATCCCGCTTACGTAGCTTCGAAGGCTCGGGCAGCAAGGGCGCTGGCTGCGGCCAATGAACCTACGGAAGCTGTGTACGGCACATCTACCGGTGGTGAACAAGGACCGACGCAAGGGGGATTAGCTCTTGAAGACACAGGTGAAGAACCGATGGCGGTATCTGACCCCGGCAGTACAACGTCAGGCGGGGGTACACCAGACTGGTTGGATACACTCAAGCGCCAAGCTTCTTCTGCTTTTGACGGTGTGAAGTCACAGGCTTCTCAGTTTCTGGACCAGCATCCTGACTTACAATCTGCCCTTCCTTACCTTGCAGGTGCAGGTGCACTGGGTGGAGCTTATGGACTTTACCGGCACTTCACTCACGATTCCAAACAACCTAAAACAGCAGAAAGCAACATGACTAAACAAGATCTTATGGTCGCAGGGTTCGTAAAAGCTGCAGCAGATGTAGGCTTAAACGATGCTCAAATACTGGACCTGACAAAACGGGCATTCAACATGGAGCAACTCCAGTCTGCTTTGCAAAGTGGAGGACAACAGCTCGGCGGGATGCTGCAGTCTGGTGCTCAGCACGCAAAGAGTTTGGCCGGGCAAGGGGTGCAGGGCATAAAGGACTTAGCAGGTCAAGGAGCACAGCACGCGAGTGACGCAGCCCGTAGTCTTATGCTGCACCTTCAGGACAGTGGACCGGAGCACGCTGCAACTGACCCTAACATCCTAGAGCAGCTTCAGGCATTGGTACAGAATCCTGACATGCAGCATGCAGCCCTGGGTGCAGCTGGTGCAGGCGCTCTCGGATTAGGAGCTCACCAGTTGTTCAAGCATCTCGGTGGTGGACAACCTCAACAGCAGGAAGAGGAAGAACAGCAGCCCAAGTACGCATCCGCGGAAGACTCAATCACCGCAGTGTATTTCGAGGGCGTGATGAAATGTGCAGCCGACTATGGCTTCACAGAAGAAGAGGCGCTCGCCTTAATCAATCTCAACAAGTAACATTTCAGCAGCAACACACGTATATGAAATTAGTCAAATCCGCCGCAGCAATTAAGCACCTTCAAGGATTGGTGCTGAAGCACGCCAGTGAGGCACAGAAGTCCGTAACTGGGACTCCAGGCAAAGACACGAAGCCTCAGAGCACCAGTGAAGAGACTGAAACTGTGAACAAGAACAGCGTAAAGTCTGACAACCTCCCACAAGGAGCTTCTCAGCAAGGAGCCACTGATAAGTCGGAACCCGCCAAGACCGCTATGGATCTCTCTGCAGACGTTCTCTCCATCTTGGCAAAGGCAGCAGCCGACGCACAGGACACTGTCGTGGGTGAACCTGGGAAAGACACAAACCCTGAGAGCACCAGCGAGAAGACCGAGACGACGGACAAGAACGCTGTAAAGGCGGACAAGAACACTCAGAAGGTCGAGCAGCACGCTGCGTCTGACGCTTCCGCTCCTGCAAAGGGGGCTAAGAAGACAGCCGAAGAGCTCGAAGAGATGGCAAGCAAAGTGGCGTCCTATCAAGTAGGTCGTGAACTCGCCGCTGCAGTCTTGAAGGAAGCAGCAGTTCGCCAGCAGGCTGAGCAGTTCGCTATCGTCAAGGAAGCAGGACGTCGTGACTTCGAACAGTTGATCGTTACGGCGAGTCAACAGCTCGGACACCAAGAAGCAGCTGCACAAGAAAAGACTGCAGCAGCTCAGGACCAGGTAGCTGCAGCACAAGGTGCCGCCTACTTCGATGACTTGGCCAAGACCGCTCAATTGAACCAGCTCCAAGCTGAACTCGCAGCCGCTAATGAAAAATTGGCAAGCTATGAAGCTTTCATCAAGGAAGCTCAGGAGCTCCAGGCTGTAGAGGCGCAGGCCGCTGCGCAAGAGAAGCTCGCTGATGTAGTGGCAGATCGCTTGATGGCTCGCTTAAACGCAGCCCCTGCACCTGCCGCTGGTAAGTAATCCCTTAATCGTGTTGCCAATGTCTGATGCGCAATCTCCACAGTCCCTAGCGGACGGAGTTGCGCATCAGGCCCTGCTGGCACTTGAGCACCTACACGACGCGGAGAAAGCAAAGGTGCTCGACTTCATAGACAGCCTAGCGGCGTTACCCAATTTCCAGAATGTTGAACAAGGAAGCACTAGCAAAGGTTGAGACCTTCGTTAAGACAGCAATGTCTACGATCGAAGCGCAAGCCGCAGAACTCGAGCAGCTACGAGGGCTGCAGGTGAAGCAGGCGCAG
>Ga0114977_10000730_pt1 | contig 21750 bp, 23 predicted proteins | sample S_130805_MF_Meta_FD_87026 | JGI IMG/M metagenome (GOLD analysis project Ga0114977, IMG submission 87026) | Freshwater microbial communities from Lake Simoncouche, Canada to study carbon cycling - S_130805_MF_MetaG | ecosystem: Environmental > Aquatic > Freshwater > Lake | place: Lake...
TACATAGAATTTCCTTTTTTGAAACTTAAGGTATTCTATGCTGCCTGACTCCTTTCCTCAATTCCTTTATCCATGTTGCACTTCACTGTTGAATCGGCGAGATACAACAAATATAAAATAAATTAACTATTTGTGTCATTGCCGCTTTATAATTGTACTCAGCAAGCAAAATTCATAAGAAAAATAGATTATATGGAAGTTCTGAATATAAATAGCGTTATATATCAAAGATATATATTTAATAAGCCTGATCTGAAAAGTAAATTATTAAGGGCTAAGTATATTATATTATGCCTCCTCTTCTTAGCGGAGAATTTCCTCCAGGATCATTTCTATAAGCAACAGCACCAGATACTACAGTGTTCGAGGGCTGCGCTTGAGATGTAGTTGCAGAGGCTCTGGATATAACCTGTGATGCAGTAGGAACAGAAGTTTGTGTTAATTGCTGTCCTGCTGCTGAATTTGTTAATACTTGAGCTAATTCTAATACAATATTAGCTTCTGGTATTACATTAGCTACTGGTATTATTGAATTCCTATCATTACCCTGTGTATTCCGTCCCCTTGGTGGTACTTGTGGCAAAAGTCTTCGCCTAGGTTGCCCAGCAGTAATTGCATTTAATAAACGCCATGCCGCAATAACATCACCGATGTAATTACGTCTTTCTGCTCTTACTCCAGCATTAACTTGATTTGCTTGTCTTTGTTGAGGGTTATTGCGATTGCCTTGGTCGCCTTGTGGGTTTTGTCCCCCCCGGATTATTACCTATCATTCCATACACTCCATTTATTTTTGCTTTTTTACTCATTTCCGCCAAAGATTGTATCATGAGTCTTACGAATTTTCAATGCACAAAGTTAATATATTAAGAAATATCCTTTCGAACCCTAAAATTCTTACTAATCTTCTTAAATCTTCAGAAAATCAGAAAAACAGATAAATTTTGCATATTATCAATAAAGACCTTGCACAGCAGAAGCGTATCTGCTAAAAGCTCCCTCGGAAGCGTGGCCGAGTGGTTTAAGGCACCGGTCTTGAAAACCGGCGAGGGCGCAAGTTCTCCGTGAGTTCGAATCTCACCGCTTCCGCCATTTGGCTTCCGGCAATGCTGTGAGTAAGTCCAAAAAACCAGCGGTTATAGATGGCTTATTATAAGGGTAATTTTTAATAAATCCTGAGCCATGCAGACATTATTTCAAAAATTCAAATCAGAACTAAATCGCCTTATAAATAGCGAGAAGAGTATTGCTGTGGCCATTTCCGGCGGCTCCGATAGCATGGCTTTAGCGCTTTTGCTGGGTGAGTATGCAAAAGAATCCGGCGCACAAATCACCGCCATAACTGTTGACCATAAGCTTAGGGTAGAAGCCGCATTAGAGGCAAAGCAGGTTGGTTTATGGCTGAAAAAATATGGCATAAAGCACCACATACTTTGCTGGGAAGGCGAAAAAAAATCATCTAACATTCAGGCCGAGGCGCGCAAAGCCCGATATCGCCTTATGTCTGATTTCTGCGCTGTGCATAATATAAAATTACTGGCGGTGGCGCACACATGCGAAGACCAGGCAGAAACGGTGCTTATGCGCCTGATGCGTGGCAGCGGAGTTGATGGGCTATCTGGAATTTCCGATTCGAGCGATGTTTTCGGCATAAAATTAATCAGGCCACTGCTTGGAACTAAACGGGCAGAACTTAGGGAATATTTGCACAATAAGTCTCAAAAATGGATTGATGACCCCTCCAACGAAAATATAAAATATAAACGTGTGGAAGTGCGGAAATTCATCAAAGCAAGCGAAGAGCCTGAGCTTCTAACCAAGCGGCTTGTTGATACTAGCGCCCACATGGCGCGGGCGAAGGATTATATAGAGCAGCAAATACGCAAAAATCTTATCGGCATTTTCGCATTTAATGAGGCTGGTTTTTATACTATTGATAGAAATTGCTTCAGAAACCTCCACCCTGAAGAACGCCTGCGCTCGCTTGCCGCGGCGCTTCAACATGCAGGCGGGCAGGATTATCGCCCTCGCTTTGAAAATTTAAACCAACTGCATGATAATATAATTAGCGGCAATATTGGCTCTGGCTGCACCTTATGGGGCTGCGAGATTTCACAAAGTAAAAAGAAACATGAAGAAAATATTTTATATATTTATCGTGAGACCTCATTAATCGCAGAAAATATTGCTGTTCAACCTAATTCACAAATTGTTTGGGATGATAGGTTTATATGTCAGATTGGTGCTGGGGGCTTTGGAAATTTGTTTATAGGCGCGCTTCGCATTGAGGGTTACAAATCAATTCTTGAGGGCAACAAAGACTTCAAGAATGTTACAAACCCAACAAAAAAAATAATTTATACCATTCCTGCGTTACAAACACTTGAAAAAGTGCTGGCTGTTCCCCACATAGGGTATTATGCTGATGAGAGGTTGAAGCAAGCGTTTTCTTGCAAGGTGAAAGAGCCGCCAAATTTATTTGTAATTTAAAGGTTTATAAAATGCGTAATGGAAAAAATTTCTTCATGTGGATTGCCCTGATTGTTATCTTGGTGGTTTCATATGACTTGCTGCAAGGCTCAAAAATGGGCGGTATAAGCAATGAAGTTGCATTCTCGGAATTCCTTGACGATGTTGTTGCTAAAAGGGTTAAGGAAGTAAAAATCCGCGGGCCTTACATTGATGGAAATTATGAGGATGGCAGCCATTTCTCTACATATAACCCAAATTACCCAGGCCTGATTGATAAGCTTTCAGAAAATAATGTAAAATTTGAGGCTGGCCCTATTGATACAGCAATGAATTCGTTTTTTGGAATCCTGATTTCATGGTTCCCAGTTTTATTGCTAATTGGTGTTTGGATATTTTTCATGCGCCAAATGCAAGGTGCGGGCGGCGGCCGTGGCGGGGCTATGGGCTTTGGCCGCTCCCGGGCAAGGCTGCTGAACGCAGAAAGGGTGAAGAAAATTACCTTCAAAGATGTTGCAGGAATTGAAGAAGCAAAAGAAGAGCTTTATGAGATTGTAGATTTCCTAAAACATCCTGATAAATTTAAAGCTTTAGGTGGAAAAATCCCTAAAGGCTGCTTGCTTATCGGCTCTCCAGGAACTGGAAAAACCCTGCTTGCCAAAGCAATTGCCGGTGAGGCGAATGTGCCGTTCTTCACAATTTCCGGATCTGATTTCGTGGAAATGTTTGTGGGTGTGGGTGCAAGCCGTGTGCGTGATTTGTTCGAGCAAGGCAAGAAAAATGCGCCATGCTTAATATTCATTGATGAAATTGACGCAGTTGGCCGTCACCGTGGTGTTGGTGTTGGTGGTGGTAATGACGAGCGCGAACAAACGCTTAACCAGTTGCTGGTAGAAATGGATGGGTTTGAGGAAAATGAAGGTGTGATTATTCTTGCCGCAACTAACCGCCCAGATGTGCTAGACCCCGCCCTGCTGCGCCCCGGCAGGTTTGACAGGCAAATTGTTGTGCCGCTGCCTGATATTCTTGGCCGCGACCAGATTTTGAAAGTGCATATGCAAAAAGTGCCGCTTGCGCCTGATGTGGAATCAATCGTAATTGCCCGTGGCACGCCCGGTTTTACTGGCGCTGATTTGGCCAATCTGGTGAATGAGGCAGCCTTGCTTGCCGCGCGCCGCGACCGCAAGGTTATCACTATGAAAGAGCTTGAAGAGGCAAAAGATAAAGTGATGATGGGTGCAGAACGCAAGAGCATGGTTGTTGGCGAAGAAGAAAAGAAACTAACTGCGTATCACGAGGCTGGCCACGCTGTGGTATCACTTCACTGCCCTGAATCTGATCCAATTCACAAGGCAACAATCATCCCGCGCGGCCGCGCTTTGGGTATGGTTATGCGCCTGCCGGAGAAGGATAAATTATCGCTCACAAGGGCAAAAGCAAAGGCTGATATGGCGGTGGCTATGGGTGGCCGCGTTGCGGAGCAGATGATTTTTGGTTACGATAAGGTAACATCTGGTGCATCTGCAGATATCAAAATGGCCACCAGCCTGGCGCGCGCTATGGTAACACAGTGGGGCATGAGCGACAAACTTGGGCCACTTGATTATGCGCGTGAAGACCCGATGATGCAGCAAAAAGAAATTTCCGATAACACTTCAAACCTGATTGATGCCGAGGTGAAGATCCTTGTTGAGGAAGGCTATAAACATGCTGAGGATTTGCTGAAAAAATATAATGATGAGCTTGAAATTCTGGCAAAAGCATTACTTGAATTTGAAACTCTTAGCGGAGAAGAGATAAAGGATATTCTGGCTGGCAAAGAAATACGTAAGGCTAGTATTTTAAGCGATAGCAAGCCTGCTAAAACCTCTTCTGTGCCGGCCTCATCAACAAATAGTGATGCCACAAAAACGCAAAGCAATGTTATTGAAATTAAAAAACCAATAATCCGCAAGCGCAAGAATAAGGATGAAGAGTAGAGTATTGTCATTTCCCGAGAAGACTTCTGCATAACAACGTCATTCCAGAAGTTAGAGAGCCTTACCCTAATTCTTATGAGGGTTTAGGCGAACTTACCTATCTGGAATCCAGGCGGCCTTAAAATATTGTGTCATTTTACTTGAGTAAAATGTCTTTATATATTTTGACCTATATTACTAGATACTATCATTCCAAAATTTACGTCATTGCGAGCGTTTTCAAAGAAAAATGCGTGGCAATCCATTTTTGTAATATATTTAAGTTAATAGATTGCCGCGTCGGCAGCAATGCCGCCTCCTCGCAATGACGTGCTATATAATTTTGCTATTATGAATAGGTCTCTTATTGCAATTACCCTGCAAATAATATAATTTTTACCCTAAGGGCAGGTGTTCTGCCCCGGGGCTTAAGAACCTCTTCATCCAATGCGGTGTTTTTTGACAAACGGCAAACATCGTAACCAAAATTGCTGTCTACTCCACAGGTTGGGGTGATGGCAGTATATACAATAGGTCTTGCGACTAAAAACTGTCGTGAACCTTTTCATTGGATAGGTTTTCTTAACACCCCGGCACCATTTTGCAAACGCATTGGTGCCGTTTTTTTTCTTATAAAAAGGGGGTGTAGAGTGAAAAATGAACGTGACATAATCAAGGAATTAGAAACCGCAAAAAGCCTAGCCTTTCAGGCCTTGGAAATAGTTTACGAAATCAAATATATTGAAGGCTACATCCCCACAAACAAGGAATATCAGATGTTTGTTTCCTTAACATCGCCTTTAAAAATCAACTATGAATGTGTAAGCTACATCACTTCATGCATGAAACGCAGAATGCACGGCCAGCATGAATATGATTATATAAAACAGTTGTTTAAAGACTTTGATAGGATGGGTTAAACACCCCTTGCTCCAGCAATACGTACTGAAGGAATAAATGCATCAATATTTTTTTTTGCATTATATCTTGGATCATTTAATTGCTTAGAATCTTTATTTAGATTATTATTAAATTCGGTAAAAACAGAGTCTAACTGAGTTCTATCTACGTTTTCATTTAGAAGATTATTATATAAAATTTCTAATTTATCCTTAAATTGTTCCGTTGGTATTGAACTGAATGGAAGTGGCATAATTTATTTATCCTTTTTTTAAATTACACAATTTTGCAACATAAACACTATTAAAAACAAGGGGTGTCTATAAATATATTAATAGAATGTAATTATAACCTATTAATATAGTATCTATAAATGACGCCCTGCCAAATGGTTAAGCACTAATAACCGCTTATAATTCCAGCAAATATTATAAAACCGAAGTAAAAATTAGAGCGGAACTTGGCAAGGCAATCTGCTGGCTGGTCTAGCTTAACATCATAAATCTGCCATAGAAGATGCAAGCCGCCAAGAATCAACACAGCATGGTAACTGATGCCTAAATCGGCAGAAACACCTGCAATCCATAGGCATAGAATCATTATCCCATAAAAAAGTGACAGGTATTTTTTTGTGTAATGGCTGAATTTTATAGCGGTTGATTTTAGTCCCAACAGCACGTCAAATTCTTTATCCTGATGTGCGTAAATTGTGTCATAACCCATCGTCCAGCAAAAACAGGCTATATATAACATAATTGATGCAAATGTAATTTCCCCTTTAATAGAGGCAGCGCCCATAAGCGCGCCCCAATTGAAGGTGAGTCCCAAAAATGCCTGTGGCCAATATGTAACCCTTTTCATAAAGGGATAAATAAAAATTGGCACTATAATCAAAAAACCAAGCAATTTTGTGGTATCGTTAAACTGTAATAATATCGCAAGGCCAGCGGTTAACAATCCCACCAGAAAAATTACCGCGTGGCGGAGCTTAATTCTTCCGGATGCTAACGGCCTGTTTTTTGTGCGCTCAACTTCTGCATCAATTCTGCGGTCAATTATATCATTTATAACACATCCAGCGCCGCGCATTATTACCGCGCCAAGGGCAAATAAAATATAATTAAAATATGGCAAAGTGCCCTTCGCGGAAATCGCGATGCTCCACAAACAAGGCCATAAAATAAGATAAATCCCGATGCGCTTATCAAGCCGCATCAATTCAAAATATGGCTTTATTTTACTAATTAGTGACATTATAATATTCCTTATACCACTGGGCAAATTTAGGCAGCCCTTCTTCTATAGAAGTTTTTGGCGAGAAACCAAAATCTTTTTTCGCGTCAATAATATCAGCATAGGTTTCCATAACATCACCAGGATGCATCGGTGCAAATTCAATTATCGCTTCCTTGCCAAGCGCTTGTTCAAGAATCTTAATAAAATGCATTAAGTTTTCCGAGCGGTTATTACCAAGGTTGTAGATTTTGTAAGGTGGCCTTTTTGTTGGAGGGTTTTCAAGCGTTCCCAAAATCCCATCCACAATATCATCAATATATGTAAAATCGCGCTTCATTTCGCCATTATTGAATACTGTGATCGGCTTGCCGGCCAGTATATTTTTAGCAAAAAGATAAGTGGCCATATCCGGCCTGCCCCACGGCCCATAAACGGTAAAAAAGCGCAGACCAGTAGACGCTATACCAAATAAATGGCTGTAGCTATGGGTTAGCAGCTCATCAGATTTTTTTGTAGCTGCATAAAGTGAGAGCGGAGTATCAACATTATCACTAACCGAAAATGGCAATTTAGTGTTCCCGCCATAAACCGAACTGGAACTTGCATAAACAAAATGCTCCAAATTAGGCAAAGCGCGGCATAATTCCAGCATCACCACCTGCCCCACCAAATTGCTGGCCACATAAGCAAATGGGTTTTCAAGTGAATATCGCACGCCAGCCTGCGCCCCCAGATGCACTATTTTTTTAATTTCAGGATGGCTCTTGCCAATACCCAGAATATCATTTGCATCTGATATATCAGATGGATAGAACAGAAAGTTCTTATATTTGTTTAATATTTCAAGACGGGCTTCCTTTAAAGAAACGTCATAATAATCATTTAAATTATCTATGCCGATAACTCTTTCACCACGCTCCAGCAAAGCTTTTGCTGTGTGAAAGCCAATAAAACCTGCTGCGCCTGTGATTAAAATAGTCATACTATTCCCACTCAATAGTTACTCGGTTAAAAAACATATATAAATCATATAGTTACATTCACAAAAACGGGGGCGTGTAACTTTTGTGTAACTTGGCTGAGTTGGCGCTGTTTTTAACAAAGCAAAATCCTATTCGTTTTCAACGCTTAATTTTAACGCTGTTACACAGGTTGCGGTACTTAACATACGCATACTACTCAAACAGCTTGTCGAATGTTGACTTAGTAGTTACGATTTCAAAAGCACCAAATACACGCTCAAAGCTTAACAATTCTTTAGCTTTTACAGCAATTGCTTTCTTACAAGTGCCACACCTAGCTGTATAAATGTGCTGTTCTTTTGGCAAAAACTTAAGAGTATTTTCAGCAATAGTAAGCTCAAATGATCCACACTTTTCAGCGTAGCATTCTAACTTAGTCTCTTTTTTCTTCTTCAACGCTAAATCAACTTTGTACATAAAAGCTCCTTAAAAAGTTTAGTTACAAAACCTTATACAACATGACTAATGAGAAAGAAAAGTGCTGAGTAAAAATCCACCTATTGGGTTTCCTACGACAGGATTAACAAACATTAAAGTTGCCCCAGTCTCGAACTCAGACTTAATGTCAGAAAACAGCTTAGAAGAAATATCTTTACTCTTAACTAAAGTCAAAAGCTCTTCAGTTGGCAATTCAAAATGATAGACATTTGAACAACTGACTCCCTCAACTTTGGCTATAACAAAGTCAGTCCATATATCATTTATATCCATATCAAAAATTAAGTCACTCTCAATTCGATAAAAAACAAGAACAGATTTGATAGTTTTTTCAGCCATATATCACCTTTACATCAATTGTTAAGCCACTTTTTCACTGTACAAGTGCTGTTGAAAATCAACAAACACACGCTTTATATCTTCAACATTACCCAATTCACGCTCAGCTTCATACATACCGCCATACTTAGAAATAAGAGCTGGCGGTAGTTTTTCAATATCTAATTCGTCTACACCAGCCTTAATGTAGTTGCTTAAGACAAAGTTTACAAACGCTCTTTGCTTCTCATTCAAAAAAGCATAAATTTTAGTCTCAGCACTAGCTACACGTTCAGTACGTGTTATTGGTTTACGTGAATAGCTTATGTACTCAAGTACGTCAAACAAATCACTGTTCTCAGCGTCAATCATTTCTTGTAGCTTAAGCAAGTCACCTTTTCCACAACCATGCTCCATAAGCTTTCTTAATAGTTCACTACGTGTAACAGGATTAGCCCAAAGCTTACGTAGCTCTTCTTCGCTACCAAAAAACTCAGGTAAGTTAAGAACATTGAATAAACGTTTTAAGAATTCTTCAGCACTAATTGGTTTTCCATCTACAAAAAACATTGTGCTACGCATTGTTTGTATTTCACGTACTTTACCGTCAGCTAGCTTAATTTTCAATTTACGCTCACCCTCAACTGACTCACAAATGCACGGCTTAGAATTACAAACTTTACATGGTTTAGGTTCTTGTTTTTCGCATATACAAGGCTTTTGATTACAAACTAAGCAGACTTTTTTAGGCGTCTCTTCACATACACATGGATTATTTGAGCAGACTTCGCAAATAGCATCTCCGTCCCAATCCTTCTCAAAAAATCGTTCACTAGCATTAACAAAGTCAACAATAGTAAAGTAACTCTTGCCTTCAAAAAGCCTAGTTCCTCGTCCAATAATCTGCTTAAATTCAATCATATTGTCTACTGGACGTAGAAGTACAATGTTTCTTATATTACGTGCATTAACACCTGTTGATAGCTTTTGACTAGTAGTAAGAATAGTTGGAATTAAGTTTTCGGTATCTTGGAAGCGTCTTAAAAAAGCTTCCCCAGCTTCGCCATCATTTGCTGTAACACGTACACAGTAGTCAGCTTTGCTTGGCTTTACTTCTTGATTAATTAAGTCTCTAATCATTGCGGCATGTGGTTGATTAGCGCAGAACACGATAGTCTTTTCATTTCTATCTATTGCATCTAACATGGCTTTAACACGTACACGCTCACGCTCAGCAATTACAATTTTTTTGTTAAAGTCTTTCTCAGTGTAAACCTTACCTTCTTCTACTTGTCCATCCTGTACTTCATCATCAGTTGTATACACATACTCATCAATTGTGCTTTGAATACGTTTAACTTTGAATGGAGTTAAAAATCCATCTTGTATTCCTTCTCTTAAGCTGTACGTGTACACGGGTTCTCCAAAGTACTTATACGTGTCCGTATTTTCTTTACGCTTTGGTGTAGCTGTTAGTCCAAGTTGTACAGCTGGTTTGAAGTAGTTAAGAATATCGCGCCAGTTACTTTCGTCATTAGCACCGCCTCTGTGGCACTCATCAATAATCACTAAATCAAAAAAATCAGGCTCATATTCACCAAAGTATGGTTTCTTATCCGGACCACTCATGAACGTTTGGAAGATAGTAAAAAACACACTTCCATTTTTTGGTACTTCCCCTCGTTTGGCTATTTGAGCTGGATTAATGCGTACTAGTGCGTCATCATTAAAACAGCCAAAATCCAACTTGGCTTGACTAGCAAGAATATTTCTATCAGCTAAAAAAAGTATACGTGGCGTTCTCTTAGCGTCTTTTTGTAGCGTCCACTTTGACTTAAACAACTTCCAAGCAATTTGGAAAGCAATGAAAGTTTTACCAGTACCAGTAGCAAGCGTAAGCAACACTCTATCTTTATTGCCAGCAATAGTTTCCATAACTCTATTAACAGCTATCTCTTGGTAGTACCGTTGCTGTGAGTCAGCATAAACGTTCTCAAACGGCACAGCGTTAAACCTAGCTTGCCACTCATTCACTTCACCAAATGTGCGCTCCCAAAGCTCATCTGGCGTTGGAAAACAGCTTACTATGTCTTCGTTTTCAAAGCCAGCTTTCAGTACTATTTCATAAATCTCTCTACCGTTAGCCGCATACGTGTAGTCTAGCTTTAGCTTGGTAGCGTAGCTTTTAGCCTGTGCCACACCCTCGCTAACATCCAATTCATTACTCTTAGCTTCAATTACAGCTAGCTTTCTGTTCTTGTAAACAAGCACATAGTCAGCCTTAAGTTGCTTGTCTCTTATGCCACCCGCTTTAATCTCACCCGCATTAATGTAGTACTCGCGCAGAATACGTGCTTCTCCAACACCCCAACCACTTGCTTTAAGTTGCGGAAAAATTAGTTCTTCACGTGTATCAGCTTCGTTCATACCTAGTCCTTAACTAGTTCACCACTAAATGCTTTTTGTAGAATTGATTGCTTAAGTGCTTCTAATTCTTCAATTTTTCTTAATTCTGAATTTATTTTTATACAAATACTGCTGTTAATTTGCTCTAATTTTTCACTAATTTTGTATTGTTCTTCATAACTTGGAACTAATAATTTTTGTAATTTAACATCGCTATCTGTAACAGCCGGATAACTAGCACCTCTCTGTAAACTTTCCATTGCTTTATTAAAAGTACTCGTAAACAAGAAATAAAATAAAAACTTATGATAGTTTTTCTTATTAGTTCGGAGCACAACATATCCTGTACTAGCAACTTGATTTTCTAAAAATTCAGGAACAATCGCAATTCTTTTTAGTGTTGGTCTTACAGTAGCAAACAATATATCATTAGTAATGATGTTCTTTTTTGCTCTTGATGGCGCATCCTTTCCAAGTAGTTTTTGTGTAGAAATAATTGAGTAGCTTGTGTTTGAAATACTAGATACATCAACATAAGTAAATTCTATGTTTGGACTTTTATCTGGGCTTACATTCTTTGTTTTATCTGTAATTTCTTCAATTGTTTTTCTTTCCCAACCCTCTCCACCACGCTCAAATACTTCAGTCAAGTAGCTTTGAAATAGTGCTTCAGCGTTGTTAGCGTTAGCTTCAGCCGCCGCCGTAGCTGTGTCTATTTCAGCAAATATAGTGTCCAGCTTGGCTACTATTTTTTGTTGTGTTGATATTGGTGGGAGCTTAATTAATAAAGTTTGAACCTTGGAAATTGTTAAAGTGTCTACAGTTGCCCCAAGTCCTACACTTAACTGCTCATAAAACAACGAGGACTTAAACCAATAATTAACAAATCTTTCATTTATTTCCTTCTCTTTGCTGAGCCATAACACGCTAGCGTCTTTGAAATAAAATTTATCTGTATCCTTAACGATATATGTATTTCCAATAGTACCAATAGCAGTAATCATAATGTCGCTAGCACTTGGAACACCGTAAATCTTCGCGTATTTCTCATACATCTCTTTTGTTATGTATAGCTCATTTTCAACATAACCTTGCTTAGATAATGCGGTTATTTCTCTACCTCTGTAAAAAGGCACTCCTTCAGTCTGCCATTCAGATTTAAGCACACGCTTACTAGAAGCAACCTTATAGTATTCACCAAGTGTTACTGTTTTCCAACTCACAGCAACTCCTTAATAGCCGCAATAGCTGTTGCCGCGTCTAAGTCTAGTTGCTCAATTTCTTCCAGTATTTGCTCTGGCGTACGCTTATCACTAGTGTCAGGACGATTGGGATTAGTAACAGTTAAGTCCCAAGTTGTCTTGTCTATGTCCTTAACGTCAACTAACCACGAGTTTTCTGTGTCCGCTTGTGTAGCTGATGTTGTGACAAAATCTGCTAAGTCTTGCTCATTTAAGCTGTTAGTCTTGCCTAAGTTACGTGCTAGATTTAGTTGGTAGTACCAGACTTTAGTTGTTGGCTTTCCCTTAGTAAAAAACAACACTACTGTCTGTACGCCAGTGCCAGTAAACGCACCTTTTGGCAAGTCCAGTATTGCTGTAACTTCGCACTCTTCAAGTAGCTGTTTACGTAGTGCTATGCTGGCATTGTCGTTATTACTTAAAAACGTATTCTTAATAACAACTCCAGCTCTTCCACCTCGTTTAAGCATTTTTATGAAATGCTGTAAGAACATGTAAGCTGTCTCACCCGACTTAATTGGAAAGTTTTGCTGTACTTCAAAATGCTCAGTGCTACTACCAAAAGGCGGATTAGCAAGAATAATGTCAACTCTATCTTTGTCTTGTATGTCGCTTATGTTCTCAGCTAGTGTGTTAATGTGCTGAATATTGGGCGCTTCAATGCCATGTAATATCATGTTCATTACGCCAATAATGTAAGCTAGCGACTTCTTTTCTTTTCCGTAAAAAGTCTTCTTTTGTAGCTGTTCATATTCCGTAGCTGTTAGCTGTTTGCTATTCCGCATGTAGTCATACGCTTCACACAAAAAGCCTGCGCTACCTACCGCACCGTCATATACTTTGTTGCCAATTTCAGGATTTACTACTTTAACAATCGTTTTAATAAGTGGACGTGGCGTGTAATATTCGCCACCATTACGCCCAGCATTACCCATATTTTTAATCTTGTCTTCGTACAAGCTACTCATTTCATGCTTTTCTTCGTTACTTCTAAAGCGTAGTTCATCCACCTTATTAATAACTTCCCGCAAGCTATATCCACTAACTAGCTTGTTCTTAAGTTCGCTAAAAATCTCGCCAATTTTGTACTCAATACTGTCCGCACGTTCAGCTTCCACCTTAAACTTACGCAAGTATGGAAATAACTTGCTGTCCACAAATTCTTTTAAGTCGTCGCCTGTAAGTCCGCTGTTGTAGTCCAACTTGCCGTCCGCACGTTTTGGTGCCGCCCATACGTGCCAGGCGTACTCGTCTGCCAAAATACGCTTGTAGCGTTGTCCACTTAGCTTAGCTGTGGCTTCCCTGTCTGCCTCAAAGTCGTCCAAGTACTTCAAAAACAACACCCAACTAGTCTGCTCTATGTAGTCCATCTCAGTCGCACAGCCAGCGTCCTTACGTAGTGTGTCGTCCAAGTTCTTAAAAGTTGTTTCAAACATTCTTTGTCCTAGTGTTCTGTCAGTGCTGTATACAAGTGAATGCTTTTTGGTACACTTGCTATGCTTGTCATTCTACAAGCTATTGACAGTTTAATGTGCCGTATGTACAGTCAAATGTCAATTGATACAACACAATAAGGAACCTAACTATGTCAGAAGTAGACAAAATCAATGAGCAAATCGCACAGCTAACAGCACAGCGTGAAAGCGTAATGCTTAAAGAACGTGCCAACGTACTAGCCAAAATGAAAGCTGATATTAAACTTTACGGATTTAAGACAAGCGACTTTAAGGGTGTGCTTGCTACACGTAAGAAGCGTGGCACAGGCATAACGACTAAGAAGACTGCGGCTAAGAAAACTTCAAAATAATTATGTCAACTTTTGCAAGTCCAGATTTAGATGAATTGTGCAATTTCATTTTTGAAAAATGCGGCTTAGATAAATCAATAACGCTAATTAAAAATGAAATTGAAGATGATTTAAAAGCGTTTAATCTGGACGAAGATAGCGAAGAACACTATGAGGTTTATCCTAAGTATGGGAAAACTATGTATGAAAATTACGAAGCAATAGTAGATAAATCATTTAGCTTTGCATTAGATAAAATGTTAACTATTGAGCAGAAAAACCTATTGTTATCATTCACATTAGAAAATTTTTTAGAATTTAGGATAGTAAGACATGACAATAAGGGACACGAGTGGAGCTTTGATTTATTCATTCCTTACGTTTTAAATAACCTTGGTAAAGGTGGTTTTACAGTTCATATATTTGTTGATATACCAGCTTATAACTTAAATTATAAATTATCATCATTTACCAGAGAGGACATTAGCGAATCTCAATTAAATAATACTTTAATGATGTATAAAGTTCAATTATAATAATTCAATTGCTTTCCGCTTCATTGCGTCATTAACATCTATGTAGCATTGTGTGGTGCTTATGTTAGCGTGTCTAGCAATGCTTTGTAGCACTCTAACGCTAACACCTTTGTCAGCTAAATTAGTAATAGCTGTACGCCGTGGACTGTGACTACTTGCGCCGTCTATTCCACAATTTTTGAATAAATGGTGAAAGTATTGACATAGCGTATTGCTGTTCCATCCAAGTTGTGGACGCTTTTGTGAATAAAAAAGCTTGTCCGTAATTGACTTGTATGGCACAGCTTTTACGTAAGCCTGTAGCTCTTTGCGTAGCTTATCGCTTACAAACACAGTACCTGACTTGCTACCTTTAGTCTGTTCTGCGCTTAAGTAAATCTCAGCTTTAATCTTGCCCTCCCCGTCCAATACGTCTGCGTAACGCAAGCTAGCGCATTCCTTAACACGTAGCGCGGCGTACAACATAGTAGCAAACATAGCTCTATTACGTTCTGCGTGTGCTCGCGTTGCTACGTAATCAAACACTCTACGTATTTCTTGCTGTGTTAATGTTTTTGCTTGTTTAGACATTAGTGCTCTCCTTAAAGTAAGCTTTTCAATGTCTAAAGTGTATTTTCTTTGTTTCTTAAAGTCAGCCTCTTTTTTTTCTAATTCTGTCAAAGTTAAATCCTCAATGTTTACGCGAGGTTAACGCGATTTAAGCTAATAAACAAAGGTTTTATGAATTAGCTTTGGTTTTGTATTTATCGTAACTTTGTAGTTTTTTTACGGTTTTTGGAAAGACTTGCGTACAAGCCCTACAAGCTGTTTATGCCCAATTCAGCTACCCAAGCCTAGCTCAACTTGTTTTAAGCGTTTGAAGCTTGTTTAATTAAGCTTGTTTGTGTGCTGTTTTTTACAGCTTTACTTGCGCTATTCCAGCCCTATTGCTTCGATGTAGACAAGCTAATTGTTTGAAGTTAAGCTGTAATGTTTGGACGAAATTAGCCATTTGTATGCTTAGCTATTTGAAACACATTAAAAGCGAAACACAGTTTCGCTTGCGTATCGCTTTCGCTCTTCGCATTTTTCTTCTTTTAACTTTTGATTTGAATTTTTATTGACTTAGTTTTGTTAATCACTTTACTAGGAAGCACAAGCCACGCCCTGTTAAAGGACGTTGCTATAGCTAATCTGGTTACTTTACTGAGGATTAACAACTGATATACACACAACTTGAATTAACAAGAAAAGGTAGGTTTTGCTATCACCTTTTACGTGCTTGCCTTACGCAACACACTCACAGCCTATATCAGTAGCTTTGTGGTGTGATTATGGGTTAGATTGTGGCGTTCCCATTCACTTTCAGCCTATACATTTGTACGTGCCTACATTCATACATTACTGTATTACCAACCTGTACAACTTCGCAAACGCTTCTACACAATTGGTGTGGCATTTAAGGCATCCAACGCTTAACGTTGGGTAGTGCGACGAGGCTAACTATGAGAGAGTTAAATTGCTTACCGTCACACATCAGAACGGATTTTGCGGCACTATTACAGTCGGCGTGCTAACCTTTATATCTCATTTGTACATTTATTTATCCATAATCAAAGGAAAGAAGATATTTTCTTCATGGTTGCTCTTACCAAACTCTGAAGTTAAAGTAAAAGTTCACTTAACAAAAGGAGTTTTACTATGTCAGTAATTGCTAAATTGAAGCTTGTAGCTAGCAAGCGTGAACGTTTCTCAAGCCCAACTGTTGCTCGTCGTCAAAAGCTAGCAGACAAATTGGAAGAACAACTTGCGCTTTGTACAGCACAAAAGAACGGAACAGTTTACGCACCCAAGCGTATTAAAACTGTCACTAACGCTGACGGTGAACGTGTGCGTGTAGAAGCTACTAAGCGTGTCAAAGAGTGGTTTTGGACTACTAGTAGCGGTAAGATTAATTTGGCTGTGCGTTATGGTAGCAAGACTTTGGAACTTAGCAAAGGCAAAAACGCTATTGAACTTAACACTGGTGACGAACTTATCAGTACTTTGTCTTTGCTTAAAGACGCTGTAATTGCTGGCGAATTGGACGATGCTATTGCCAATGCTAGCGATAAGTTACGTGCTGGCTTTGGAAAGTAAGTAGCTTATGGACTGGCTTTAATTGCCAGTCCAATCTTCTATGCTTGGCTAAATATATAAGAATAGGAGATTGGTATGCGAATTAACGAGATAACAGACGCACAAGGACAGTTGGAGTTGTTACGTACAGTAATAGACAACACTTGGACAGCTATAGCACAACAAGCAGAACAAGAGAAACGTGCTGAAGCAGAACGTAAGGCACAAGCCAAGCTTAAGCCACGTAGCCGTAAAGCTGTTAAAGCCCCCTACGCTAGCCCCCCACCCCCACTTAAAAAACCTCAACCCCTAACAGCTAATAACTCAACCCCCAACCCAACCCTAGCCAACCCTAACGCTGATAACACTATAAAGCCCATACGTAGCACAACAAAGCCTATGCCTAGCCTACACCCTAGCCATACCCAAGCTATGCCTCAAAATGCGCTTAATGTGCCAAAAGACGGGTATTTAGATAAGAATATAGACGCTGTACAAAATGATGAACGTGAGACTGACAGGCATAGTAAAAATGGTCTTGCTACCCACAAAAAACCGTTACGCAATTTCTTAGCACCAAGTACTTACACAAAATAGGTGGTGAAAATCTACCTGTACCCCCACCCTAAACTGTAACTATCGGAACAAGTAAACCGTCCTTATATTCGTAGTCAGCTAAAGCATTGCTAATCATTTTCGCTTCCGTTGTGTGGTAGTAAGTCTTTTCAATTTGCGTAATGCTAGTGCCACACATTTCAGCTACGCTAGCTATTGGCAAACCACTGTTAACACGCTTAGTTATGAACGTATGCCTAAAGCTATACGGCACAATGTTACGAGTTTTAACGTTTATTATTTTCGCTTGCTTTAAGACTTTATCAAAGTGAAATAGGATTGCTCTTGGTGTTAACGCTGTCTCACCATTAACTGTAAACAACAAGTCATCCAACACAAGTTCTCTTGCTTTAGCTTCTCTAGCTTTGTCATCTTTTCTTTTAGCCTGAAGCATTAACAATCCTAAAAAGTAGCCATAGTCTTTAACTACAAACTTTCTAGTGTTTCCAACTTTGCTAGTCTCACCACGCACAGTTATCTTAACTAATTCAACTTGTCTAGTTCTACTTTCTTCAACTTCCATTTCATAAACATCATTCCAAGTTAGCTGTAGCTGTTCGCCACGTCTTAAGCCAGTAATCATTGCCACACCCAAAAAGTAACCGCACAATGCTTTCGTTAAGTTAGTTGAGTGATTAATATTGGCTTCAGCTTCCTTAATGTATTCCCAAAGTGTCTTATCTATAGCTACAATTTCGTCGTCTTCAAACAAGCTACGCCTATTACTTTCCTTACCCTTGTCTTGTGTTTTTAGTTTTGGAAAGTCAATTGTTCTTATGTTTGTTAATTCTCTGCTGTGTAGCCACTTAACCATAGCGTTAATTGTGCTTTGCTCATTCTCTACTGTAGTCTGGTTAGCACCCTTTTCTCTGCTCTTAGTGCGTTCGTGATAGTAATCATCACCGTCAGTTATAGCCATTTCTTTTAGCTTTTTATCTTTTCCAATAAACTTAAGCCAATGCTCTAAATGTGTGTTTATTGTGCCAAATCTACCCTCTTTAATCTTGTTACCGATTTGCTTTTTCTTCCACTCTAAATACAACTCAACACCCACTTTGGTTGTAATAGAGTAATAGCTTTTACCTGACAGTTGGTCTGCCATTATTTGGTGATAATTTTTCTTAGCTAAGTCTATAGCTGTGCTTTTGCTTGTGGTTTTTAGACTTAAGCGAGCGTACTTTTGCTCCTTAGTAAGCCACATGCGGAATTGCCAATATGCGCCGCGTGTGTAGATAACAGCAACGTCAAATATTGCTTCTTCGTTGTCTTCAAACTTAGTTTTTTTCAGTGCCATTTATGCTTAACGTGACTATAGTTTTGAGTAGCTACAAGTTTGTGTAGGTTTCTGTGTAACTATAAATTCAAACGCTAATAAAAACAAGCACTTATTTTGGGTTGTGAAACTTTTGTGTAAGTAAAATATCGTTATAAATCAACGACTTACGATATAAATCCTACTCCCACTCAATAGTTACTCGGTTAAAAAACATATATAAATCATATAGTTACAGTCAGCGAAATTAGTGCGTGTAACTTTTGTGTAACTTGACTGAGTTGGGACTGTTTTTAACAAAGCAAAATCCTATTCGTTTTCAACGCTTAATTTTAACGCTGTTACACAGGTTGCGGAACAATAAACCTAGCATTAGCTAGTCAACGCATAAAACAAATGCCATACCCAACTAGTTCTTGTTTCAACTTTCGATAAGCATTGAAAATCAATTAAACGCAACTCAGGTAGAGTGTCTTTCTTGTAACACATACCAACAAATAGTGCGTATCTTTCATTCTCAACTTTAACTAATGAAAATGAAAGCCATACGCACAAGATAATTGAAACAACAAAGGGTATTAGAAGTTTATTTTTTAACATAAATTAATTTACGTTATTTGCCAGTCAATTTGCGATAACGTCCTTCTGGTTGTACTGAAGCATCCGTATAACATCTGCCACTTGGCTTGTACTCTAATACAACCTTATCCTTAATATAAAAGAGATTGTTACAGACAATACGTCCTGAAGAGCAAGTTGAAAAGCTATTAGCATTAACGTATGTACTATTACCAGTAGCGTATGCGTTACCAAAACAAGACGCTACGTCCGCCCCATTTGCGTAATTCCATATTTCTATTCCACTCTCAGTTTTAGTTTTATAAAGTGGAACAGTAACAAAAAGAGAATGCGTTTCTAGAGCTTCAACGGGCATGCCAACCCATACATCTAAGTCTTGCTGTCGCACAGTAGCACAACCCGCTAACAGCACTAAGAGACTAAAAAGCAAAACTCGCATAGTCTTTCCTTCACAATTTATGTTGTCATTCTACAAGCTATTGACAGATTAATGTGCCGTATGTACAGTCAAATGTCAATTCATTTAACACACTAGGGAACCTAACTATGTCAGAAGTAGACAAAATTAATGAGCAAATCGCCGCACTAACAGCACAACGTGAAAGCGTAATGCTGAAAGAACGTGCCAACGTGCTAGCTAAGATGAAAGCAGACATCAAGCTTTACGGCTTTAAGACAAGTGAATTTAAGGGTGTGCTTGCTACACGTAAGAAGCGTGGTACAGGAACAGCCGCTAAGAAGACTGTAGCTAAGAAAAAAGCTAGCTAGTATCCATACACAAATGAGTACTTCTGAAAAAGTAAAAACAGAACTTACCAATAAATTAAGTTCTGTTCTTATTACATTCATTAAAGCTGTTTTTACAGAACAACTTGAAGCTAGTGAGGGCAACTATAGGATTGGCTATGGACCAGATTGGCGTGACGATAGTGAATTACACATTAGCGTTATGAAGAAGTTTGGGATTAAGATTTACTTTATTGACAAGCAACGTAGCGATAATCCAATAAAAATTATCTTTGTTTTGACTGAAAAGCTAGGAGAAGTTTTCAAAAGCTATGACTTTGCGCCATTCTTAATCGCAACATTACAAGATAACGGAGATGACTTTTTTGACTTTACGGATAAAGAAGACGTAGGAGTTTTCATTAGCTGTAGTCCGTTATTTACAAACAACAAAAATGAAGCTAGTTACGCTGAATTTGTTAATGCTGTTGAAAAAAGGCTTCTTTTAACAACCATTAATTATTCTTAAATCAACTCAATTGCTTTTCGCTTCATAGCGTCATTAACGTCTATGTAGCATTGTGTTGTGCTTATGTTTGCGTGCCTAGCAATGCTTTGTAGCACCCTAACGCTAACACCTTTATCAGCTAAATTAGTAATAGCTGTACGACGTGGACTGTGACTACTAGCGCCACTAATTCCGCAATTCTTAAATAAATGGTGAAAGTATTGGCATAACGTATTGCTGTTCCATCCGTTTTGTTGACGCTTTTGTGAGTAGAAAAGCTTGTCCGTAATTGACTTATACGGCACAGCCTTAACATAAGCCTGTAGTTCTTTGCGTAACTTATCGCTAACAAATACAGTACCTGACTTGCTACCTTTAGTCTGTTCTGCTGTCAGATAAATCTCAGTTTTAATCTTTCCCTCCCCGTCCAATACGTCAGCATAACGCAAGCTAGCGCATTCCTTAACACGTAGCGCGGCGTAAAGCATAGTGGCAAACATAGCCCTATTTCGTTCTGCGTGTGCTCGCGTAGCTACGTAATCAAACACTCTACGTATTTCTGTGGCTGTTAGTGTTTTTGCTTGTTTAGACATTAGTGCTCTCCTTAAAGTAAGCTTTTGTATGTCTAAAGTGTATTTTCTTTGTTTCTTAAAGTCAGCCTCTTTTTTGTCTATTTGTGTCAAAGTAAAAACCTCAATTAAATCAACGCTCTTTTGCTTATTGCGCTAAAAATCAAAGCTTTTACACAAAAGCTTTGTTTATGTATTTATCGTAACTTTGTAGCTTTTTTGTGATTTTTGACAAAACTTGCGTATAAGCCCTACTCGCTGTCTTTAGCTAGCTCAGCTACCCAAGCTTAGCTCAGCTTTTTTTAAGCGTTTGTAGCTTGTTTAATTCAGTCAGCTACTGTCTGTAGCTGTAGTCTAGTTCTGTAGTTTTAACAGTTCTGACTGTTTCAGTGTCAGCTTTAAGTGTTGATTAATTTTAAGCATGACAAAAATCTACGCACTCCTAAAGTGCGTAGTTATGTAAGTACTTAAAGTAACTTCAGTCTGCTTTAAGTGCGCTGTGCGGAAGCCAACAGTTGCCTACATCCCAAATGCTGTCTGTATCCCACGTGCGTCTAGGTTGTTGCTGTGCTTCCTTAAGCGTGTAGCCAACCCAATCTCTTTCGTCATAAGCCATAACCTTAATATCGTCTTTTTGTTTTGCCTTATCGTGCCATACGTGCCTAAATAATGTCTCAATGTCTTCTGTTGTAAGTGCTTTTGGTAGGTTGCCTAATGCTATGTTTACATGAATAGTTTGCGCTCTATCTGTTGTTTCCGTTGCGCCTTCAATCGTTACAAACGCTAACGGCTTGTATAAATCTGGCATACGTACAACTTTATTAGTTGCGTTTGGATAGAGTAGCTTGTTAAAGCAATTGAGTGCGTAACGTGTGTCTTTACTCGTTTCAACTAGCTTTTGCTTTAAGTAACTGTCAGCTTTTACGTGCTTAAAACGCCCTACGTTTGTATTAGCAACGTAAGCGCGCAAAGAAGCGCATATTTGCAATATTTTCAAGCACTATTGTGCGACTGGCTCAAATTATTTTGTTCAATCAAAGATTTTTCAATATTGTACGGTAGGAGCGCGGAGA
>Ga0114977_10000732_pt1 | contig 21746 bp, 21 predicted proteins | sample S_130805_MF_Meta_FD_87026 | JGI IMG/M metagenome (GOLD analysis project Ga0114977, IMG submission 87026) | Freshwater microbial communities from Lake Simoncouche, Canada to study carbon cycling - S_130805_MF_MetaG | ecosystem: Environmental > Aquatic > Freshwater > Lake | place: Lake...
CACTTGAACCTTTTGCGGAGAAATTAATAACATCTGCCGACAAACGTTTAGCCGCTGCTTCAAAAGAGATTCGAGTTCTAGTTGAATCCTCATAAAATAAGTTAACGATAGTTCGACCACGAAGTGTTGGTAATTTCTTAATTGGTGCATCAGAGATCTTGGCTAATTCTTCTGCAGTATCCAAGATCAACAATGCTTGGTCATGATTCAAATCGCCAATTGATAATAAGTGACGCGGCAACTCAGTAACTACCTCAGGACTCATTTGTACCTGCAATCACAATTTGGTCTATCTCATCGATTTCGCTTATTGAGACTCGAACAATCTCATCTGCTGATGTGGGTAGGTTCTTGCCCACATAATCTGCGCGGATCGGTAGTTGGCGATGGCCACGGTCCACAAGTACCGCAAGTTGTACTTGCGCTGGTCGACCAATTTCGCCAAGTGCATCGAGTGCCGCCCTGATTGTTCGACCAGAGAAAAGCACGTCATCTACTAAGACCACAATTTTGTCTTCCACACCACCAGACGGAATTACTGTTGGTGTTAGTGCACGAGGTGGTCTGGACCGCAGATCATCTCGGTGCAAGGTGATATCTAAAACGCCATTAGGGATTTCACGTTTATCTATGGATCCGATGATTTTGGCTAACCGGCCGGCCAGATAGGCGCCACGTGTTGGTATGCCAAGTAAAAGTAAATTCTCAGAACCGCGATTTTTTTCAATAATTTCATGGGCAATACGAGTTAACGCCCGGGAGATATCTCCCTCTTCTAAAACCGTTTTTACCGGCTTCCCAGCACTCATCGACTCACTCCTTCCCCGCCTCTCTGGACGGGTCGTTAAAGGACAGCCCTGAATATACACACCATAGATATCGATCCGCCAATTATCTTCCGTGTCGAAAAATTTCTACGAAAAACCTTTAAATATGACAAATCACCTATAGGCTCATATCTATGTCAAAACCAATAACTATTACAAAAGTCCGCACAATCTTGACCTCCCCAGAGCGAATCCCGCTAGTAGTGGTCAAAATTGAAACTTCAGAACCTGGTCTCTATGGACTCGGGTGCGCAACATTCACACAACGCTACCTAGCTGTAGCGACAGCCATAGATGAGTATTTGGCACCATTTTTAGTTGGCCGCGATGTATCTCAAATTGAAGATATCTGGCAGACCTGCATGACTAGCGCGTATTGGCGCAACGGACCAATCACCAACAACGCTGTTTCAGGTATTGATATGGCGCTTTGGGATATCAAAGGCAAAGTTGCCGGCATGCCAGTTTATGACCTGCTCGGTGGAAAAACTCGTGAAGCAGCTGCGGTCTATCGCCATGCCGATGGAAAATCTTTAACTGAAGTTGAAGACAATGTCCGTAAATACATGGAACAAGGTTTGCTTTACATCCGTTGCCAAATGGGTGGTTACGGTGGCCGGATCGACCAAATCAAATCACCTGAAGGTGCGCTTCCCGGAGCATATTTTGATCCACACGGTTATGCACGAAACACCGTCAAGCTTTTTGAGCACATGCGTAACACAGTTGGCAATGACATTGAACTCTTACATGATGTGCACGAGAGATTGGCACCAATTGAAGCGGTTCGCCTATCTAAAAACTTAGAGCCATACCGTTTATTCTTCTTAGAAGATGCACTTGCTCCAGAGCAGGTTGATTGGTTTGCAATTATGCGTAATCAAAGTGCAACACCGATTGCAATGGGCGAATTGTTTACTCATCCGCAAGAATGGTTACCTTTGATTCAGAATCGCTTGATTGATTTCATTCGCTGTCACATCAGCACAATTGGTGGAATTACTCCTGCTAAGAAATTGGCTCACCTTTGTGAAGCATTCAGCGTTCGAACTGCATGGCATGGTCCAGGAGATGTTTCTCCTATTGGACATGCAGCCAACCTACATATCGACTTAAGTTCAGCAAACTTCGGTGTCCAGGAATGGTGGGGACCTTCTGACAAGATTCAGGAAGTATTCCCAGGAACTCCAGTTCTCAAAGGTGGCTATGTCTATCCAAATGACAAGCCAGGACTTGGTATCGATATCGATGAGAAATTAGCTGCGCAATTCCCTTGCGATAACAAAGATGCAGTTAAAGATATGTGGACCACAGCAAGAACTCCAGATGGCGGTGCATGGAGACCATAGGAGGCCATTAGCGTCCATGACTTTTAGTTGTGGATAATCAATTGCTGTAAGAATTAATTGAACCTACCTTTCGTTGTAACTTAACGGAAGGTAGGTTTTTTTAATGGAAGCTATAAAAAAGCAAGCAGCCCAAGAATTAGGAGCCAGATTGCGGATCATCCGAAAATCTCAAAAGATGAGCTTGCAAGAAGTAGAAAAGAAATCCCTTGGACATTGGAAGGCTGTAGTAATAGGTTCGTACGAAAGAGCTGACCGTGCACTTTCGGTGGGAAAATTAGCTGAGTTATTGCATTTCTATCAAGTGCCAATTTCATCTTGTTTCTCAATGCCAATCACAGGCAAAGCGGAAGTAAAGGAATTAATTTTGGATTTGCACAAAATTCGGAATATGGGCGAAGAAATCGCACCAATCCATCGTTACATATCTTCAATTACAACAAAACGTGAGGATTGGAATGGTCAAATCCTTTCACTCCGAAAAAGTGATTTGGAAACTTTGGCGATACTATTTGAAACCAGCGAAATGGCGTTATACGAACAGTTGATTAAATGGGGAGTTCTTATACATCCCCAACAGCGGGAGTGACCAAAAATTCTCTATTAATTTCACCCAAAATTCCATTTATAAAACCAGCAGATTCATCAGTTGATAAGGCTTTGGCCATATTGACAGCTTCATCAATTGCAACAGCATTTGGAATATCTGGACACCACTTAATTTCATAAATTGCTATTCTTAAAATGTTTCGATCTATCCCCGGCAACCGGTCTAGATCCCACTCTTTTGAATGCGCAGTTATTGCAGTATCTATTTCAAATTTGTATGCCATCACTCCATTTACCAATAACCTAGCAAAATCAGCTATAGCTGGGGTGTTCTCATCTAAACGCTCTTCTAGAAAAGCTGTTGCCGCGCGACCACGCAACTCCGCTTCGTAAAGGATATCTAAAGCGCGTTTACGTCCCTTGGACCTTGATGACATTAGTTAACGCGACCCAGATACGAACCATCTCTAGTGTCGACTCGAACAATTTCATCTTGATTAATAAACAAAGGTACTTGGATTTCAACTCCAGTTTGCAATGTTGCTGGCTTGCTTCCCGCGCTTGAACGATCTCCCTGTAAACCAGGTTCGGTATAAGTGATTTTCAATTCAACTGATGCAGGTAATTCAATGTAAAGTGGTTCGCCTTCATACACAGCAACAACTGCTTTAACTTCTTCAAGCATGTAATTAGCAGCATCGCCAACGGTCGCAGCAGTAATTGTCATCTGATCGTAAGTTTCTTTATCCATAAAAATAAAATCATCGCCATCTTTATACAAGTAAGTCATATCGCGCTTATCAACAGTTGCAACTTCAATCTTCAATCCTGCATTGAAAGTTTTGTCGACTACTTTTCCAGAAAGCACATGCTTTAGTTTGGTACGCACGAAAGCCGGACCTTTTCCAGGCTTCACATGCTGAAACTCAACCACATTCCAAAGCTGGTTATCGATATTCAAAATAATGCCATTTTTCAAGTCATTTGTAGTTGCCACAGCTGATTCCAATCCTAAATATTCAAAGAGTAGGCGAATTCTACCTTGCTTTTATTGTTGAAATAGCCCTCAAAGCGAACTCATATGAGTGCAAACCAAAGCCACCAATAGTTCCATTCACTACACCAGATACGACTGAAGTGTGTCTGAACTCTTCCCTGGACAATGGATTAGAAAGGTGCACTTCAATGGAAGGAGCTTTCAACATCGCAACAGCGTCTCTGATCGCATAAGAGTAATGAGTGAAAGCTGCTGGGTTGATAATTACCGGCACTTTCTCATCTGCGGCTTTATGCAACAGGTGAATAATTTCGGTTTCATCATCGCTTTGGAAAACTGAGACGTTATGTCCAAGTTCTTTTCCAGTTTTCTCACAAAAAGAAACTAGATCTGCATATGAAATATCGCCATAAGTCGAGCTATCACGCAAATCTAATCTGCCGAGATTTGGTCCATTGATTACCCAGATATTCATGAGGATATTTTCTCATAAGCAATGGTCAGATCTGCTTCAGACGCCCCCTCGAGACGCTTTATCTTTTCTTCACCTTCGAGCAACACAAAGCGAAGCAATCCACCGCGCACCTTTTTGTCGCGACCCATTCGCTCTATTAATTCTGGCAGAAGTGAACCTTTATATGACGTTGGCAATCCAACAGAATTCAAAATGGCACGATGTCGGTTAACTAACTTTTGATCGCAATAACCAACCTGTAACGCAAGTTCGCTTGCGAAAACCATCCCTACGGAAACCGCATCTCCATGTCTCCATGTGAAATCTTCGAGCGCTTCAATCGCATGAGCCAATGTGTGGCCATAATTTAGAATCTCTCTTAATGACGACTCTTTCAAGTCTGCGGAAACAACATCCGCTTTAACTTGAATAGATCGCTCGATTACTTCTAGCAGTTGTGGAGAATTCCATTGCAGTAACTGATTCGCGTCATCTTCGAATATTTTCAAGATTTGCTCATCTGCGATAAAGCCACATTTGATTACTTCTGCAAGTCCTGATCGCAACTCATCAATTGGAAGTGTTTCCAAAAAGCTAGGATCCACAAAAACTAACCGTGGTGAATGAAAAGCTCCTACTAAATTCTTACCTGCAGGAATATTGATTCCAGTTTTGCCACCAATTGCGGCATCAACCATTCCAGCCACTGTTGTAGGAATGCTTGCCCAATTGACCCCGCGTAACCAGGAGGCGGCTGCAAAGCCTGCTAAATCTGTAGTTGCTCCTCCCCCAATTCCAATGATCCAATCACGACGTGTGAAATTGTGATCCGAGAGAGTGTTCCAAATTTCAACTAAAACATCAGCACTCTTTTGAGACTCACCCTCTGGCAGCTCGATCATGATCAACTCAACCGCCAAATTCCACTCGGCTGATATTTGATCTACTTTTTCACTGATTTCCGAAGGGTATAGCAACGCGATTTTGGTGCAATCATTTAACAGCGGTTTTAAATTGGAGATGTCTAAGTCACCAATCAAAACTTCGTAGTTGTGTTCCGCGGAGATGCTGATCTTGCTCATTACGACAACTCCTTTCGAAGAACTTCCACAGTCTCATTTGAACTCTTGTCATCGGTATTAACAACGTGAGTCGCAAGTGATTCATAGATATGACGTCGGGCAGCCATTAAAGCAACCCATCTAGCACGTGGGTTATCAATCAAAAGCGGTCTGTCGCGATTGAAACCGATTCGCGGCGCTGCTCCGGTGATAGAAACATCTAAGAACACAATCTCACTTCCGGAGTTACGCAACAATTCCTGTGTAACTTCACTCAAGATTGCTCCCCCGCCTAATGACAACACTCCACTTTCGATCTCTAATGCTTTCGCGACTACCTCTTCTTCGATCGCTCGGAAATATCCTTCGCCTTGTTCGGTGAAAATATCAGAGATCGAGCACTTCTCTCGTTCTTCAATCATCGTATCTGTATCTGAAAAGCTCAGTTTCAATTCATGGCTCAATGCGCGCCCTACTGTGCTTTTTCCACAACCTGGAGGGCCGATTAAAACAATTTTTGGTGACATCGCAAATTACTTAATTGATAGTGATTTTAAGTAGGACTCTAGATTTCGCCTTGTTTCACCCAGGCTGTCGCCACCGAATTTCTCCAATAGTGCATCCGCTAAAACCAGCGCCAACATTGCTTCAGCCACAACACCTGATGCAGGAACTGCGCAGACATCTGACCTTTGATTGATGGCCTTTGCAGGTTGCATAGTTGAAGTGTCAATAGTGTCCAATGCACGAGGCACTGTTGAGATTGGTTTCATTGCAACTCGCACACGTAATAATTCACCAGTACTCATTCCACCTTCAGTGCCACCAGCGCGTCCTGATCTACGCTTAACAGTTCCATCCTGATTCAATTCAATTTCATCGTGTGCAACAGAACCACGACGTGTTGCTGTAGTAAAACCGTCGCCGATTTCAACACCTTTCATCGCTTGAATACTCATCATTGCACCAGCAATTCGCGCATCAAGTCTACGATCCCAGTGAACGTGGGACCCAAGTCCGGCAGGCAAACCAAAAGCCAACACTTCAACTACTCCACCTAACGTGTCACCAGCTGAATGCGCCGCTTCAATCTCAGCTACCATCTTTAAACTAGTTTGAGGATCACTCGTTCGCACTGGATCTGCATCAATATCTTTCATTTGGTTGTGCGTAGGCATTACATAATCATCTGGAAGTTTTACTGCGCCAATTGAAATTACATGCGAGAAAATTGTCATACCCGCTGCCTGTTGTAGAAATGCGCGTGCAACTGCGCCAAGTGCAACTCGCGCTGCAGTTTCTCGCGCACTTGCTCTTTCCAAAATTGGCCTGGCATCATCGAAATCATATTTTTGCATTCCAACTAAATCTGCATGACCTGGTCTAGGTCTGGTTAAAGGCGCATTTCTCGCTAACCCTTCTAGTTCTGCTGCAGCAATCGGATCAGCGCCCATAACAACTTGCCATTTTGGCCACTCGCTATTGGCAACTTGAATCGCAATAGGACCACCTTGCGTTAATCCGTGGCGAACGCCTCCCAAAATGCTGATCTGGTCGGCCTCGAAACTCTGTCTGGCTCCCCGACCAACACCCAATCGACGTCGAGCTAGGTGGTAATCAAGGTCTGCACTCGTGATCTCAACTTGAGCCGGCAACCCCTCTAAAATCGCCGACAAAGCCGGTCCGTGGGACTCTCCTGCAGTTAGCCATCTCAACATGGGGTAATTCTCGCAGATACTTACCCTTTCATGTGCAACATAGGCCAGATTACGAGCGATGCCGCAATCATCGGTGCCGCAAAGGGTATTTGGGCTTTGAGACGGATTCCATTTGGGTTAGCCAAAAGTGAACAAAGACCCAAGATTGCCGCGAGTAAGACGTAGTTGATCAGCTCCTGAAAAGTTGCCATTCCTACGATCATTCCGATTACGCCAGCAAGTTTCACATCCCCGAAGCCAATTTTCAGTTTTGTGGCAAATGCCAGAAATCCAAAAAATGATAGGAATTCAGCACCGCCAGCCGCCGAATCAAAGACTCGGTGATCGATCAATGCAATTGCGAAAAGTGCTACTGCGAAGTATCCAGTTATAAAATTCGGAATCCGATGGTGCTGATAATCAATAAGCACAATACTCCAACCCAAAATCAGGTAGAACAAAGTGCGTAAATTCAGTTCTCCTGAAAAATATAACAAGATTGTGAAGACCAAGTAGATGTACAGAAGCAAGGTTTTAACTTTTTGAGGTTCAGTGTCAAATTTTCGGCATAAGTAGAGATGAATGGCGAAACCAATTGGAAAAAAAATAATTAACAGTTCGGGATTCACCTGCAAAAAATATTACGTACTCAATGAACTAACCCGAAATTATGTTAAGAGTTAATTATTTACCCAACTTTTGCAAACCAGCTGCTCGCATTGTCACTGCTAGTGATCGCAAATCAATATTCAATGGTTCGAACGCCATCAATTCAATTTGCCCAATACCTTGTTCGACAAGTAAATCTAATCCATCGATATATTTACCACCTGTTTTTTGCCATTGTGCTAGCAATTTAGTTGGCCATGGTGAATATAAAGATTCAAATAAGGTGCCATTTGAATCAGTTGGAGTTAAATGATCGCTTGCACCTGATGGCGTGGTTGCAATAACCAAATTTGCTGACAAGCCATATTGAGCCTGGGCCCAATCTTTTACTATAACCGTTGCGGATAATGAACTATTGATCAATTGCACCGCTCTGGATGCACTTCGACTATAGACCGTAATGGTTCGGCCACGTCCATCAACTGCTGCTATTGCCGAACGAGCTGTGGCACCGCCGCCCAAGATTGTGATCTCATTTGGAATCGAAACTTCGGCTTTAGATAAGGCTCGAATAAAACCAGAAACATCAGTTGAATGTGCACTAATTTCATTCTCTTCAAATATCAATGTATTCGCTGCATTAATTCGCTTGACCAATTGATCGAGGGAATCCGCAACCATTAAAGCCTCTTCTTTTAATGGCATAGTTAAAGACAAACCGCGGAAAGAATTGCGGTTGGCATTTACAAATTGCTCTAGTCCACCGCTCTTTACTTCTATTGCGTTGTAATCCCAATCCCAGCCCAGAACTTCGTAAGCACATTTATGCAAGGTAGGCGAAAGTGAATGCCCGATAGGACTACCAAGTACCGCGGCTTGAATCACTTGCTCCCCTTAAATAATCCAGCTTTGTAGTTACGAATAAATTCATTTTTAAAGGTTAGAAATTCCGAATACTTATCGGTGAATCTAGTATCCCCCGGGGACACGGTAACAAAGTAGAGCCAATTCCCGGGCGTAGGTTTAATAGTTGCCATCAAAGCGGCTCCACCCGGACTTCCTATCGGCCCCGGTGGTAGCCCCTTATATTTATAGGTGTTGTATTTGGAAGCAATTTCGAGCTCTTGATTAGTCACGCGGATTTCGCCCCTACTTTTATTCGCGTACATTAACGTAGAGTCCATTTGTAATGGCATTCCAATTCTTAATCGATTAAAAATGACCCTCGAGACTTTACCAAAATCATCATTATTAAACCCTTCAGCTTGAACAATCGATGCAATTGTCAATAATTCCGCTGGTTTCAATCTTAATTCTGCTGCATAGGAATAAAAATCAATACTTTTCAACTCTTGAGAAAATCGATCGACTGCACCTTGTAGCAAAGTGGAAAGATTTTCAGTGGGAAGAATTGTGTAGTTGGCTGGGAAAAACATTCCTTCGGGGTCTCCACTTTCAAATCCCTTTGGGAGTTGTAAAGATTTTACTGCTTCATTAACTTGAGTAGAAGTGAATCCTTCTTTTGTAAGGTCATCTTTAATCTCGTTAAATCTCGCTCCTTCAATTATTAAGAACTTGCCTTGTAATCTTTTTTTATCAAGCAATTGTTCTATTGCTTCTTTAGCCGATAAATGAGTATTCACTAAATACAGACCAGCTGAAATGCTCTCTGCTCGTTTGTCAGCAGTAGCTGCGCGGAAAAAGATTAATGAAGTTTTAACTACGCCCTCTTTGGCTAAAATCCGACCTATCTCAACCCCTGAACTTCCGGCTGGAATATTAACTTCAATTTCAGGACCAGCAGAACCCGCTGGAAAATCTAAATCTGGGTGATTGTGATTCCAGAAAAGAATTCCAGAAATTAAGATCACAAAAATCAAGGCAATAGAAAGTATCCCCTTGATGTTTATTTTTCTTTTTGAAACTACTTTAAAGCTCTCCAATTGATCAGACATTGGCATCAAGGTAACTTTGTAAAATATTTACTGCAGCAATTTGATCAATTACAGCTCTACCTTCTTTCGCATTTCTGCCACTGGCTCTCAAGGCCTGATTGGCTAGAGTTGTAGTGAATCTCTCATCGAAAGTAAGTACCGGGATTTCTGAGATTTTTATAGACAACTCGTCAATAAAATCATTTACTAAATTTGCCGCATGACTTATTTCACCGTTGAGTGATCTCGGCAAACCCACAACAATGGCAACAATCTGCTCGGATTCACAGATTGCTTTGATTTCATTAGTTAAACCTAAGCCAGATGCGATAGTGGAATGCGGCGTAGCAAGAATCCCATCAGGATCACAAATTGCAACACCGATTCTGGTGCTTCCAAAATCAAGGCCTAACTTTCGCCCCTTTTGCATTCTCTAACTCTACTTGACTCTAATTATGAGCAAGCAGTTGATCCATTATTGCTTTTAGCGCGTTTGGAACCGCGGTCGTATCGACTCCACCGCCTTGTGCAAAGTCATCTTTACCGCCGCCACCGCCGCCCAACGCTTTAGCTCCAGTACGTACTAGTTCTCCAGCTTTTGCACCAGAGTTACGGGCAGTTTCATCGCAGGCCACAACCAGAACTGGCTTATCCTCATTATTGCTGATTAATACAACTACAGCTCCAGCACCTAAATTATTACTGATCTCAAGTGCAACTGTCCGTAGGTCATCACCAGAAACTCCATCGGAAAGGTGTGCAAGTACAACTTTGTTACGACCAATATTCTCGGCTTTTTCAGCTAAAGGTTTTACCAATGCAAGAGCTTCTTTGCTTTTTGCACCCGAAATTTCTTTTTCAATATTTTTGACTTTATCCAGCAACGAACTAATGCGCTCTGGTAACTCTTCAGATCTAGTTGACTTCACCATGTCTCCGACAATGTTAAGAATGGCATGCTCTCTCGCGTAGAACCGATATGCATCAACACCTACTAGCGCTTCTACTCGTCGCACTCCTGCGCCAATTGATGATTCTCCTAGCAATTTAACAACTCCAAGTTGACTAGACCGAGCAACGTGCGTGCCTCCACATAATTCTTTTGCCCAATCGCCCACCGAGACCACCCGAACTTCCGAGCCATACTTCTCGCCAAATAGGGCCATTGCGCCAATAGCTTTAGCTTCATCCTGGCTCATTACTTCAGCGCTAACTTCCAAATCTGTTACGAGTAATGAATTAACTCGATCCTCAACTTCACTCATGGTTGCTTGTGAAACTGCTCCCACTGCTGAAAAATCAAATCTAAATCGCCCTGGTGCATTCTCTGATCCAGCTTGTGTTGCGGTCTCACCTAAAGCTTCCCGAAACGCCTTGTGAACCATATGTGTAGCCGTATGTGCTCGTGAAATTCCAGCTCGTCGCTCGTTATCAATCTCAGCAAAACCGCTTTCATTAACTAATGCTTCTCCGCTTACCACTTTTCCTCTATGGAGAAATAAATTAGGTAAAGGTGTTTGCACATCATCTACCTCAATAACAGCGCCATTAGATGTTCGAATGAAACCACTATCAGAGAGTTGACCGCCGCCCTCGGCATAAAAAGGAGTTCGATCCAACATGATTTCTACTTCGTCGCCAGTTTTAGCCGAAGTAACTGGAGCACCATCAACTAAGAGATATTTGATTTTGGATTCGCTTTTGATTTGCGTGTAACCGGTAAATTCAGTTATTCCAGATTGATCAAGCGCTGAACGGTAAATTGATAGATCGGCGTGGCCGGATTTCTTAGCCCGTGCATCAGCTTTTGCACGATCCCGTTGTTCTTTCATTAATTTACGAAACGCATCCTCGTCAACCGTTAATCCTTGTTCGGAAGCCATTTCTAACGTCAAGTCGTATGGGAAACCGTAAGTATCGTGCAACTTGAAAGCGTCAGAACCGGACAACGATTTGGCTCCGCTCTTCTTGGTTGCTCCTGCTGCAGAATCAAAGATCAAAGTTCCAGATTTAAGCGTTTGTAAGAAGGCACTTTCTTCACCTACTGCAATTTCTAGAATTCGAGCCTTATCGGTATTTAACTCTGGGTACTGCGGAGACATTGCCGCAATCGCAGTTGTAATTAATTCGTGAGTTGTTGGGTCCCCTGATCCAAGTAATCTCATGTTTCGTATCGTTCGACGCATCATTCTTCGAAGTACATAACCGCGTCCTTCATTGCCTGGAGTAACTCCATCGCCAATTAGCATGGCAGCGGTACGAGCATGATCTGCAATAACTCTGAGTGAAACATCTGAAGCAATTGCTTTTCCGTATTTAACATTTGCTAAAGCGCTGGCTTTATCCAAGATTAATCTAGTTGTATCTATTTCATAGATGTTTTCTACGCCTTGCAGTAAAGCTGCAGTTCTTTCTAAACCTAAACCAGTATCAATGCTCTTCTTAGGTAAATCACCCAATATTGGAAAATCTGATTTTCCATTTCCAGAACCACGTTCTGATTGCATGAACACTAAGTTCCAAATTTCCATATATCGGTTTTCATCTGCGATTGGACCGCCTTCAGCACCATGCTCTGGGCCGCGATCAAAATAAATCTCTGAACATGGCCCACACGGACCAGGTACGCCCATTGACCAGAAATTGTCATCCATATCTCTGCGTTGAATTCGCTCTTTTGGAACGCCGATCTTCTTATGCCATATATCGGCAGCTTCATCATCATCAAGATAAACCGTTACCCAAAGTCTTTCAGGGTCAAACCCATATCCACCATCGGATTGAGAACGTGTTAACAATTCCCAAGCAAGAGAGATCGCTCCTTCTTTGAAGTAATCGCCAAAAGAGAAGTTTCCACACATTTGAAAAAATGAAGCATGTCTGGTGGTTTTTCCGACTTCATCAATATCTAAAGTTCGCACACATTTCTGAACAGATGTTGCTCTTTTATATGGAGCAGGTATTTCACCAAGAAAGTACGGCTTGAAGGGAACCATGCCGGCGTTTACTAGTAATAAATTTGGATCGTCAGCAATCAAAGAAGCTGAGGGCACGACAGTGTGAGTTAAGCCAGCGCGATTATCTTTTTCAAAAAAATCAAGCCAACGCTTACGTATCTCTGCTGAATCCACACCAAATCCGTTCTACTAATTAAGATTAATCGCGATTTTTGTTTCTTGCTTTTGCAATCCCCCATGCGACAGCAGCCATTTTTGCAGCAGGTCCACGAGAAAGAATTGAATCAGCGGCGGCGGTCAATCTGGTAGTAAAACCTTCTGCGCTTTTTGTAATGTTATCTATTCGCTCAAACTGTTTATTAGTGAGATTTACTGTAGTTGTAACCTCTTCAAGTAGCGGAACTGTTTCTTGACTAACATTTTTGATAGCTACGCCAGCTTCATCTAATACTTTTCCAAATCTAATTACTGCATAAGCGATGGCAACTGCTACCACAGCTAATGAAGAGGCAGCGATAATGGCTGCGATCCCGCCTGCACTCATCCCTTACCTCCTAAAATTTCACGAATCCGTTCAAGGGCTTTGGCCACTCTGGCTTCAGCTCCGTGGGCGGTTGGGCGGTAATACTGCTTCCCGATCAACGGATCAGGGGCGTATTGAGCCGCAACCACTCCTTCTGGATAGTCATGAGGATACAGGTAATCCCCGCTGGCGCCGAAAGGCGTGGCTCCATCGCGCAGCGGTGGCGGGACTAGCCCGATATTTCCACTGTTCACATCTTGGCGAGCCTCGGAGATTGCAACATTAACCGCGTTTGATTTAGGGGCGCTTGCGCAATAAACAGTGGCATGTGCCAATAACAGTGCACCTTCTGGCATACCTACTAGAGCCACAGCTTGCGCCGCTGCCGTCGCAACGAGCAATGCATTTGAATCGGCCATTCCAATATCTTCACTTGCAAATATCATCAATCTTCGAGCCATGTATCTTGGGTCTTCGCCAGCTTCAATCATCCGAGCTAAATAATGAAGAGCAGCGTCAACATCGGAACCACGCATACTTTTAATGTAAGCACTAATGACATCGTAATGTTGATCTACGTTATATAGGACTATCGCTTGAGAAACTGCTTTCGATAAATTCTCAACAGTTATCACGCCGCCATCTTGGCTGGCACCAGCAGCAGCTTCTAAGTAAGTCAGAATTCTTCTGCCATCACCGTTAGAAATTTTAATTAATTCAGATTTAGCATCACTATCCATGGCAATCTTGTTATTAAGACCCTTTGGATCTTTCAATGCTCTATCAATTAATTTCTCAGCAGACTCTTCACTTAACGCATTTAAGGTTAATACCAATGATCGGGACAGTAAAGGAGAAATGATTGAGAAAGCCGGGTTCTCCGTAGTTGCCGCTACGAGAGTTATTAATTTATCTTCCACGGCAGGTAGCAACGCATCTTGCTGGGCTTTGTTAAATCTATGAACTTCGTCGATAAAAAGTAAAGTCTGTATACCTTTATGTGAAAGTTGAAATCTTGCTGAATCTATCTCTTCGCGCACATCCTTCACTCCTGCGTTCACCGCCGAGAGTTGTCTAAATCTGCGCCCTTTAGACAACAGCAATGCAAGTGAGGTTTTACCTACGCCAGGGGGGCCGTACAAAATGATTGACGGAGGTGACCCGGGTAAACCATCTAACAGTCGACGAAGTGGCGTGCCTTCATTTATTAAATGATCTTGTCCCAATACTTCTGAAAGGTTATCGGGGCGCAACCGTGCAGCAAGCGGAGCATTTTCAGAAATTTCAACACCGTCAGAGGAGGAAAGGTCCCCACCTTCGACATCAAATGAAAATAGCTCCATGTCTATGCTATTAAATCTGATTATTCAACGAAGTTATATCCGTGAGTGGAAGGTCTGGAGTGCTGTGATTTTTATGAGCTAATACCGCAGCAGCGTGATACTCCTCTAGCGCGGCGATAACTTTGGAATCTGCATATGGAGTTCCATCAACTATTGGACCCTTCACACAATCGATAACTGCAGCGACATCATCACCAGCCAAAGTTCTATGTACTTCAAGTGCATGTGCAAGTGCCAGAACTTTATTTCTATTACTTTGTAAAATTTCCTCTGAACGCTGTAAAAGTGTCGAAAGATTATCTTCGATTCGATCAGACAATGCATTACGAAGTTCTTTCTGAGCGCTCTCGCCTGGTTTACCTTTCCCGCCAGGTGCACCAACTTCAAACCGTTTGTTCGATGCATGCGAAGAAACCGTTGAGCCCATTCCCCAATGCCCTTCCATGAAACTAGCAATAGTTGTTGCACTTTCTAGATCACCAGATACTCCAGAAGAGTTGTCTCCTGCGAAAAATAATCTTTCTCCTGAAAGAGAAGCTAACGAGACCAAAATGTCTGCTTCATACTCTGTCCGCCATCTTGTAAATTGATCATCAGGCGGAATGCTTGCAACCATTCCCAAATAATCTGAACCTTTTTCGATAGTGGCAAGATCAATCATCATGTGTCTGCGCATTACATGTGCCATAACACCGTGGCATGCTTCATGGATTGCTACAGCATGACGTTCGCGCTCGATGTATTCAACATCTTCCGGAGGTCCGAGCTCTTTCAACTGTTTAGCTTTAATTACGTCTACCCAAGTAATACTGGTGCGACCATTTCTAATCGCATTAATTAATCCTTCATTGATCGTATCTTTGATTGTTGCGCCCGTTGCGTAAGGTGTGATGGTCGCTAATTTGTCTATTTCTTCTGCCGTTAAAGAGTGTGAAACTTTGTCTAAGTAGCCTTGGTAAGTACGAACTCGTCCTGGCTTGCTTGGATATCCAACTCGGTACATTCGATCGATTCGACCTGGACGAAGTAATGCTTCATCCAATGCCTCTGGCATGTTGGTCGCCATAACGGTGAGTATTCGATACTTAGGTGGCTGTTTAGGACGCATTCCCAAAGTTCTGCGCACGATACGGTTGAAAAATCCCCTTGGTTTTTTCAATCCAGACATCTCTGTTAACAGCGCTTGCAAAGTTCCCATCCCGCCGCCGCCACCACCACCAGCAGCTCCTCCCATGACAAATTTTTCTCGAGTAATTAAATTTGCAGCGTCGGGAGATAAGTAATTACCGCCATGACAGGAACTTCCGAAAACGTCAGGAGTAAATCTGCCTTGTCCACCCGAAGGTGCTAATCCGCGATTGCCTAAAGAATCGGCTTCGTCAAAGAAAGCAACAACTCCACCATAACGCAATGACAACTTACGTAATTTTCGGAATAGCCCTTTAACTTTCATTACTCCAATACCAAAAAACATTGCGTTAAATGCGCCTGGATCAACAAAAACGAATGGCTTACCGCTTTCGCCCGCCATTGATTCGGCCATTAAAGTTTTACCGGTTCCTGGAGGTCCCCAAAGCAAAATACCTCCCGGTACATATCCTCCGTATTTTTCAATCTCTTCTGGTTTCTCCAAAAACATTAAATTTTCGCGAATGCGAGCTAGAACGTGATCCTGTCCCCAAACATCTGAAAATCTAGTCTTGATGTCATCTGGGAAATAAACATCAATTCCGCCGCGAGATAGAAACCAAAACATCGCTACAAATTGGATAACAATAAATACAACCGCAAAAAGTAGTTGTCCTAGTAAAGGAAGGGCACTCCAAAGAGCCTGAGGTGCTAGGAACAAAGCCTGAACCGGAGGCTCGTTATAAACCGCTCCTAAAACTACACTCAAAAGCGCAATCCAAATTAGCGCCTTGATAGCTCTGGAGAGACGGTACCGATTCCAATCGCTAATCTTGTGTATTAAGCGATCGGTAAACGCAAAATACTTTTGCCAACCACTGTGGTACGGGGCAACGAACTCGGCAATCAAAAAGTGGATTTGTCGGATAATTTCTATGCCAGCCAGAACAAATAACCATGGTCGAGTGTTCCCGACTTCTTTTATTGAATCAGTAAATCCAAGTAGTGGATTGTCGGCCATCAATGCCCACGCTAGAACGAAGTAAACGATTGAGAGAGTGATTAAGAATTTCAAACGATCGAAAGCACTCAGATGAATCCGAACTTTACGATCCGAATCACGCATTCTGCTTGCATGTTGCTCAACGTTACTCATCGGGCTCCCCTTACCGTGAACGAATCAGAAATCTTGTCTATTTCTTCAGAATTTGCTTTGAAACATTTAGATGTACATCTAACGATAAAGAAATACAAAGTACTTCTATCTTCCGATATTAAGGAAGTTTGTTTGACTGTTTCATTCGATGAGCCAGGAGGCGTAAATGAAAATGTAGTTCTGACACCACGCGCTCCCTTCTCTACTATCTCTTCATCATCCAACAGAATAAAATCTGATACAACAGAACTCTCTCCTGTATAAAGTTTTGTAACTGGAATAATTAAATCTCGAAGCGAATTTAAAGAGACTCCATTGCTTTCTTCCATGGTTAATTGACGAACTCTTGCAAATGCAATTGGGTGACTGGTTGGATTAATTCCAAAAATTTCCTTGGTCGAAGCAATTGGTAACTTGCTATAGGCCTCTTGCCAGAGAACCAGATCTGCTTTTTCTCGACCAGCAGCATCTGCGCCGGCAACTTCAGTTTTTCGAAGAGTTTTAGCATCAATCTTTATCCACTTAGTAGGAACCGTGAAGTAGGCGCCTACATCCTTATTTGCTGCATATCTCTGAGTACTCTCGGCGCATCCAGAAAAGAGCAAAGTACTTGCTATTACAAGAACTAGAGAGCGAGCTTTCATCTTTACTTTTCTGGCTTCTCTAATTTCTCAGCTTTCTCTACTTTATCTATTCCGGCTTCCTTACGCTGCGCAGGAGTGATAGGGGTTGGTGCACCAGTTAGTGGATCTCCTCCACTTGCAGTCTTAGGGAATGCAATAACTTCACGGATTGATTCAACTCCAGCCATCAAAGCACTTACTCGGTCAATTCCGATTGCAATTCCACCGTGAGGTGGCGGCCCATAATTAAAAGCATCTAAGAGGAACCCAAACTTAGATTGTGCTTCTTCTCGAGTTAGACCGATAACATCAAATACTCTTTGTTGAATTTCCCGTTGATGAATACGAATTGATCCACCACCAATTTCATTACCATTCAAAACGATGTCATATGCATATGCCAAAGCGTTGGCTGGGTCTTTATCAAATGTTGCCGAGTATTCAGGTTTTGGTCCAGTGAATGGATGATGTACTGCAGTCCAACCGCCATCATCTGTTGGTTCGAACATGGGGGCATCAACCACCCACAAAAACTCCCACATTTGATCTGGAATCAAATTACATTTTTTAGCAATCTCTAAACGAGCAGCACCAAGTAGTTTCTGAGATTCATCTCGATCTCCTGCGGCAAAGAAGATTGCATCTCCGGGATTTGCCCCAACGTGCTTTGCTATCCCCGCTCTCTCGTCTTCAGAAATATTTTTCGCTACAGGACCCGTGACTTCACCGGCTGCATCAATCAAAATATATGCAAGACCTTTAGCGCCACGTGCTTTTGCCCATTCTTGCCAACCATCTAATTCGCGACGTGGAGTTGTCGCTCCTCCTGGCATTACAACTGCACCTACATATGGAGCTTTGAAAACCCGGAAGTCAGTGTTAGCAAAATAATCTGTTACTTCAACTAATTCATAACCGAATCTTAAATCCGGTTTATCTGAACCAAATCTGCGCATTGCATCTAGAAAAGTCATCCGAGGTATCGGAGTTGAAATCTCTATTCCAAGTACTTCTTTCCATAATTTCTTCAAAATCTTTTCAGTGAGAGTCAAAACATCCTCTTGGTCGATAAAACTCATTTCAACATCTAACTGTGTGAACTCTGGCTGACGATCTGCACGGAAATCTTCATCGCGGAAACAACGAGCAATTTGGTAATACTTTTCCATTCCGGCGACCATCAAAAGTTGTTTGAATAATTGTGGAGATTGTGGAAGTGCGTACCAACTGCCTGGTTGCAAACGAACTGGAACTAGAAAATCGCGCGCACCTTCTGGTGTTGAACGAGTTAAGTAAGGCGTTTCAATATCTAGGAATCCTTCACTTTCCATGACAGAGCGAATTGTCGTGGTAATTTTTGAACGCAATCTCAATGCTGCTGCAGGACCTTCTCGCCGCAAATCCAAATAACGATATTTAAGTCGAACCTCTTCATTTGCATCTACTCGTTCACCGCTGTCTATCGGGAACGGCAAAGGAGCGGCTTCACTTAATACAGTTAATTGATCGCAAATGATTTCAATTGCTCCAGTTGGGACATTCTCATTTGCATTTCCATCTGGTCGCAACGAAACTTTTCCGGTAACACTGATGCACCATTCAGCTCTTAAAGCTCCGGCTACGTTCTCATCGTGAATGACAATCTGTGACCATCCGGACGCGTCTCTTAAATCAATAAAAGCGACACCGCCGTGATCACGACGCCGAGCAACCCAGCCAGCCAAAGTGACGGTCTCTCCTGCGTTGTGAGCAGTTAACTGTCCAGCCCCATGTGTGCGTATCAAAATTTTGCCTCGCTTGAATTTCTCTTCACTTTAAGAAGTCGACTATCTCGGTAAGCCTAACTGATACGACAGCGCCGTCGCTCATATGTTTAATCTCTGCTTTGCCTGAACTGATCTCATTTTCCCCTAGTACCGCTAGATACTTAGCGCCCGACTTGTCGCCACTTTTCATAGCACCTTTTAGTCCTCGTTCACCAAAAGCCATATCGCAGCGAATCCCTTGATTTCTTAAACTAGATAAAAGTTCGACCGCAAATTTGCGAGCTTCTTCCCCTAATGGAACAAGGTAAAGCGAAAGTTGCGTAGCCGGAATTAATTCAATTCCTTCGGCTTCGCAGGCAAGCAATACGCGATCAACACCGATTCCATAACCAATGCCTGATAAGGATTGACCGCCAAGTTTTTCCATTAAACCGTCGTAACGTCCACCGCCACCAATTCCTGATTGGGCGCCAAGCTTGTGATGTACAAATTCAAAAGTTGTATGTGTGTAGTAATCGAGTCCTCTTACTAATTTTGGATTTTCAATATATTTTATTCCTAAATTAGTTAAGTCGTCTTTTACTGCCGAATATCTTTCTTTCGCATCTTGGGTCAGATAATCCAAAATAACCGGCGCATCTTTTAGAGCCGCAATCATTTCTGGTCGCTTGTCGTCGAGAACTCGTAATGGATTAATCTTTGCCCGCTCTGTTGTTGCTTCATCTAGATTTATCGTTTTTAAGAAGTTAACTAACGCTTCTCTATGCGCATCCCTTGAAGGTTTATCTCCTAAGGAATTTAGATGCACTTCATAATCCTTCAAACCTAAACTTTTAAATGCTTGCACTGCTAAAGAGATAACTTCAACGTCAATCAGTGGGTCATCTCCCCCAATTGCTTCAACACCAACTTGATAAAACTGTCGATACCGCCCGGCTTGCGGACGCTCTGCTCTAAAGAAAGCACCGGAATACCAAACTTTGACCGGAAGTTGACCGCGATCCAATCCGCTTTCGATAACTGCGCGCATCACACCTGCAGTACCTTCGGGACGCAATGTAAGTGAACGATCTGCGCGATCTGTGAAGGTGTACATCTCCTTGCTCACGACATCAGTTGATTCACCAACTCCACTTGTGAATAAACCAGTATCTTCAAAGACTGCGGTTTCCATTAATTGATAGTTAGCTAAACGTGCAGGTGCGATTAATTTCTCGCGCACCAATTCAAAATTCGCAGACTCTGGTGGCAAATACTCTTTTACGCCTTTGGGTACTTGGAACTTCATTACAACTTCCCGATTGCTGCGGCTTTTAAATATGGATTGTGCACACGCTCTGCACCAATTGTTGTCTCTTCGCCATGTCCAGGAAGAACGCGTAACTCATCGGCTAGCGGCCAAATCTTATGCATCAACGTCTCCTGCATCTGTGCGTGAGATCCGGTTGGCAGATCGGTTCTGCCAATAGATCCGGCGAACAAGACATCGCCGGAAATCAAAATCTCATTATTTATATGACAGAGGATAGAACCTGCAGTGTGCCCAGGGGCGTGAACAAAGCGCAGATTCAGTCCAGCAATTTCAATCTCACTTCCATCGTTCAATTCCTGGACCTCATCTGGTTCCACAAAGGTTTGCCCGTAAGTTAAGGATTTGCTCTCTCTGGATAAGGCGTACTCCGGATGTTCAAGCAACATTCGATCAGCGGCATGGATCATCGCCGGTACGCCTGCTTTGGCACATAAGGGATTGAGGGAAAAGGTGTGATCGAGATGGCCGTGGGTCAGTAAGACCGCCACTGGCTTGAGGTTGTGCTTAGCGGCCCGATCCAAAATGGCCCCACTCAGGTCTGGATCACCAATTCCGGGGTCCACTATCAAGGCTTCATTGCCTTTGCCGGTAGCGATAATCCAGGCATTAGTGGCAAATGCCTTTGCCACAACTACGCTCACCAGCACAGATTCTCCATTTTCAAAGCAGGGTTTGGGGGTTTGTTAAGGCTACCGGTACCGTGTCCTCACAAGTTCCATTCCACGTACAAATAGCGAGCCCGATTGGCATTTAGACCCGAATGGGTTGCCCGTCAGGTGGCGCGCAAAGAGAGCAAAGGAGATTTACCTTGAGCGAGAATGAAGGATTAATTTCAGCAGCAAGTGCCCTCATTGGAGATCCCGCCCTCTTTGGACGAGTTCATGAAGACGGAACCGTTTACGTTTGGACCGCAGCCGGTGAAAAACCTGTTGGTTCCTACCCTGGCAAAAGCCCAGAAGAAGCATTGCAATATTTCGTTCGCAAATTTGAAACTCTGGCATCTGAAATTGCCTTAACCGCTGCTCGTATCCGAAGTGGAGCAATTCTTCCGCAAGATGGCGAAATCGCTGTCGCGAAATTGCGAGAAAGCATCGCCACGATTAACGCCGTAGGAGATTTAGCTGCTCTAGCCGTTGCAGTGGATCAAATTCCGCCACTAATTGATCAACAACGACAAGTTTATGCTGCGAAGAAAGCGGAAGAAGCAAATGCTCGCGCCGCTGCACGTAACGAGGCAAAGATTGCCAAGGAAGCGATTGTTGTCGAAGCTGAAAGTATTGCCGATAAGGATTCTTGGAAAGTTACTGGCGATCGCCTCAAAGAGTTACTTGATCAATGGAAAGTTCTTCCACGAATCGACAAAGCAAGTGATGAGCAACTATGGAAAAGATTTTCAATTGCTCGAAATGGTTTTGACCGACGACGTCGTGCCCACTTTGCAAAATTAGTTGCCGAGCAAAGCAC
>Ga0114977_10000734_pt1 | contig 21721 bp, 22 predicted proteins | sample S_130805_MF_Meta_FD_87026 | JGI IMG/M metagenome (GOLD analysis project Ga0114977, IMG submission 87026) | Freshwater microbial communities from Lake Simoncouche, Canada to study carbon cycling - S_130805_MF_MetaG | ecosystem: Environmental > Aquatic > Freshwater > Lake | place: Lake...
AAAATGGTTAAGAGATTTTTTAAATAGAAAAACTCCCAATACTCCAAAAACAATAAGAGTTATCATAGCTGATTCCTCAACAAAAAAACCTATGTGTGTAAACTGCGCATTTAAGTGCTTTATAGAATCTATTAAATAATTAAAACCAAATTCTGTTTTATATTTTGAAATTTCTGCCTCGGGATGTATTTTGTAAAAGTGATTTAATAAATAATCAATGGGCATTCCGCATATTATTGCAACAGCTGATGCAACATAAAATAATTTGTCTTTGTAGTTTAATAAAAATAAATAAAACAAAATAGGTAATGTAACTAATACCGAATTTGGCAAAACTAAATAGCCCACATAAGCCATAAATAAGTTAACGCCAATATAAATTTTATTGTGAGGATTATGTAAACTGACAATTAAAAACGTGCTAAAAAATAAGCCGTTTGCAAATCCTCTGGTGATGGTATTCATAATGTCATAGCCAATTGGCATACATAACATAATGCATAAAACAATGATGGCTGTTTGTTTTTTCTTTTTATAAAACAAGTACGACGCCGAAAAAACAAATGGTGTTAGGTAAATGAGTTGAGTTAAAATCGGAACAGCATAATAAACTGGCACACCACTTTTAATTAGTGGCACCGAAAACAATGCGTCCATCATGGTATGATAGCTCTGTCCATAAAAGCGAGGAACGTAAAACAAACCTTCTGAATAATGCTTTGCGCCAAGCCAAATTACAACTTCGTCATTATCAATATAATCAAGCTTGATGCTAAAAAATAAAATAATACGATGGAGAATGATTATTCCCAAAAACAAAAAAAAGAATGCGTTCAATACGTATTCTTTTTTTACCCCCGTATTTTTAAATTTATCTAACAATCTATTTTAGCTAATCTATCTGCATGTCGACCACCTTCAAATGCATTCTCAAAAAACGCATCCACACATTTTTTTGCTTCGTCAACGGTAATATAACGAGCAGGTAAAACTAAAACATTTGCGTCGTTATGTAGTCTTGCTAAACCTGCAATTTCGCTATTCCAACATAATGCCGCTCTAATACCAGCATGTTTATTAGCAGTCATGTTTATTCCGTTTCCGCTTCCACACATTAAAATCCCAAAATCAACTTCTCTATTTAAAACCGAAATAGCAACTGCGTGACCAAAATCAGGATAATCTGCTCTATCTAAACTATAACATCCTTTGTTGTTTACTTCAATCTTTTTTTCGTTTAAGTATTCAATAAGTTGTTCTTTTAATTCAAAACCGGCATGGTCACTTCCAATAGCTATTTTCATAATATGTTTATTTAATTGTATTAATAAAATAAGTTGTTATAAGGGAATCGTTTAATGTGTATGGCTTTTACGGTATCGTAAATTGCTTTTTTTAAATCTTCTATGTTTATTTTTTGCTGAGCACTAATGAATAAGCATTGTTTGTTTAAATCTTTCATCCAAGTATTTTTCAATTCTTCTAACGAAACATTTTCTCTGGTTGATGGAGTTAAATCATCTTCATCTTTTTTTACAAAAGTAAAAGCATCAATTTTATTAAAAACCAAAATAGTTGGTTTATCGCCAGCGCCAATATCAATAAGGGTTTGCTTAACTACATTAATGTGATCTTCAAAATTTTGATGAGAAATATCTACAACATGAATTAATAAATCTGCTTCACGAACTTCATCTAAAGTGCTTTTAAAACTTTCAACTAATTGCGTTGGAAGTTTGCGAATGAAACCAACAGTGTCGCACAATAAAAAATATAAATTTTCTATAGTTATTTTTCTAACGGTTGTATCAAGCGTTGCAAATAATTTATTTTCGGCAAACACTTCACTTTTACTAATCAAATTCATGATGGTTGATTTACCAACATTGGTGTAGCCAACTAATGCAACCCTTACAAATTCACCACGATTTTTACGTTGCGTAGCCATTTGTTTATCAATAATTTTTAAATCTTCTTGCAATTGAGCAATTCTATCACGAGAAATCCGTCGGTCAGTTTCAATTTCTTTTTCACCAGCACCACCTCGAGTTCCTGTTCCGCCTCGTTGTCTTTCTAAGTGAGTCCACATACCAGTTAAGCGGGGTAATAAATATTTTTGTTTTGCTAATTCAACTTGTGTGCGGGCATGGGCTGTTTGTGCACGTTGCGAAAATATTTCTAAAATTAAATTCGTTCTATCTATTATTTTTACGCCCAACTCTGTTTCCAAATTCCGTTGTTGAGATGGAGATAATTCATCATCAAAAATTACAACTGAAATTTTATTTTCAATGATATACGCTTTTACTTCAGCTAATTTTCCTTTTCCAATAAAAGTAGCTTTATCAGCTTTTTCTAATTTTTGAGTAAACGTTTTTTTTGTAATTACACCATATGTTTCAGCTAAAAACGCCAATTCATTGAGGTATTCAAAAGAAAGGGCTTCGTTTTGTTGTTTGTTTATAACACCAATTAAAACGGCAGTTTCAGTTTCTTTTTCGGTAACGTTTAGTTCTTTTTTCATTAAAAAATTTAGTTCTATTTTCCCTTTAAATCAGTTTCAATATATGAAGATACTGCTTCAATTTGTTCGACTGATAAATCTTTTTTGAATGAGGTCATTGCATTTTTACCATTTGTAATAATTTCAACAATCCCCTCGTGGTTTAATGCGGTTAGCGATAAATCTTTAGCGCCAGATAATCCTAATTTTCCATTTGAACCATGGCAAAGAGTACATTTTTCTTCAAAAATTTCTTTTCCAGTCATGGCCATTGATTTTTTACCTGCCTTTGCTTCCTTTGCTTTATAGGCTAAAGAAAATGATACAATGATCAAAAAAAACGACAAGGATGCCAATACTTTATTCTTGTTTTTAAAACCAATCACTGCTAGCGGAATAGAAAATAGAACTAAACTAATTTTAATAATATGAAACATATTAAATGAAGGTAATTGTGTCATTAAATAAATTCCAGTTGCTAAAAAACCAAAGCTTACAACCATTTCAGCAATTTTGGTTTTCTTTTTAAATTTTTCTAAAAGTTCATCTCTATCACTTAATAATAAAATAGTTTTAATTAAGTAAATAAGTGTAAATAATACTACCATTAAGTAGTGTGTATGAAGCATTCCTGTTGCCATATTTTTTAAATTAGGGTTTGAATTTCAAAATTAACAATTTATCCTTAATTAAAAGCTATAAACTCGTTTTTATGGTTTGTCTATAATGCTATATTTGTTATATATCTAAAAAGTTATGCGTTATTTTATTTCAACCTTTATTGCAGTCGTGTTTATTGTGAATACGATTTTAGGACAAACTACTTTTAATACTAATGGTGCGCCAAATGAAACACACACTATTTATGTATTTACTAATTGCACATTGCATGTTGATGCTGATGTTATAATTGCAAATGCAACATTAGTAGTGCAAGATGGAAAAATAATTGGTGCTGCCGAAAAACTTCAAGTACCGAAGGAAGCAGTTTCGGTAAATTTGAAAGGTAAACATATTTATGCTGCGTTTATTGATTTATACAGTGATTATGGAATGCCTGAAGTAAAAAAAACAGACAATGGTGATGCGCCAAAAAAAGGTGCGTTTGGTTCCAACCAAGCCATTAAAAGCGATGTTGAAGCCCATAAATTATTTTTGCATAACCAATCAAAAGCAGATGAACTTCGTAAACAAGGTTTTGGCACTGTTCTTACTTTTCAAAAAGATGGCATTGTTCGTGGAAGTGGTGCTTTGGTTTGCCTTGCTAATGCTAAAGAGAACGAAACAATTATTAAAGACAGAGCCGCAGGTTTTTATTCGTTAAGGAAAGGAACTTCTCCGCAAGATTATCCTTCTTCAATAATGGGAGCAATTGCTTTATTGCGTCAGACATATTATGATGCGCAATGGTATAAAACAAATGCAACCAAAGCAGAATATAACATCACTTTAGATGCTTTTAATAAGATGCAAGAATTGCCTTCTGTTTTTGATGGTGGCGATAAATACAATGATATTAGAGGTAAAAACATTGCCAATGAGTTTAAAATAAAATATATTATTAAAGGTGGCGGTAACGAATACCAAAGGCTGTTTGATATTCAAAATACATTTTCAAAATTTATTATTCCAATTAATTTTCCAGAAGCTATTGATGTGGAAGATCCTTATGATGCCGAACAAGCATCTCTTACCGAATTAAAGCATTGGGAAATGGCTCCAGCAAACTTAGCCATGCTCGAAAAAAACTTTGTTCAGTTTTGTATTACAACTGCCGATTTAAAAGACAAGGCTAGTTTTTTGAAAAACCTGCGAAAAGCTATTAAATATGGTTTAACTGAAAAAATGGCGCTGAAGGCATTAACAACAAACCCTGCAAATTTTATTGGCGTGCAAGATAAAATTGGAAGTTTAAAACAAGGAATGTTCGCTAATTTCATTATCACTTCTAAAAATATTTTTGAAGATGATGCCATCATTTACGAAACATGGAGCAATGGAATTAAGCATGAATACAATGATTTATCAATTCCTGCAATTAATGGAACTTATAGTTTGTTGATTAATAAAAATAGTTATAAAATAAATATTAATAAAGATCAAGATGGTTACTCTGGAATGGCTTTTAAAGACAGCTCTAAAGCTAAAACCAATATTACTTTCAAAAATAATTTATTGACACTTAGTTTTCCTTATGATTCTACATTAGCGTATCGTTTAAATGGAAATTATGATGAGGTGAAAAAATCATTTTCTGGGCAAGGTCAGTTAGCGGATGGTAGTTGGACAACTTTTGAAATGATAAATATTACACCAATTGATACCGCTAAAACCAAAGAACCAAAACCGAAAGAAAAATTAAATATTGGTAAAGTGATTTATCCTTTTACTGCTTATGGTGAAGCAGAAGTTGAAAGTGAAGGACTCATAAGCGATACTTGGCAAAAGTTTAAAAAGCGTTATGATGCTGTATTAATAAAAAACGTAACTATTTGGACTAACGAACAAGATTCTATTTTAAAAGACCATGATGTTTATATTGTTGACGGAAAAATTGTTCGTATTGCTCCTAATATAGATGCTCAGAAAACAGCCTTCGCTAAAATTATTGATGGAAAGGGGATGCATTTAACTCCTGGTATTATCGACGAACATTCGCATATTGCGTTAGCTAGCGTTAACGAAGGTGCAGATGCTAGTTCTGCAGAAGTTAGAATGGGTGATGTTATAAATCCTGATGATATTAATATTTACCGTCAGCTTGCAGGTGGTGTAACAACAGCGCAATTACTGCATGGTTCGGCAAACCCAATTGGTGGACAAAGTTGTTTAATTAAATTGCGTTGGGGAAAAAATCCTGATGAATTTAAATATGAAAAAGCAGATGGTTTTATAAAATTTGCATTAGGCGAAAATGTTAAACGCTCTAATTGGGGCGAAGCAAACCGGTTTCCGCAAACCCGAATGGGAGTTGAACAATTGTATTATGATTATTTTACGAGGGCTACAGCCTATAAAAAACAAATGGAAGATTTTGGAAAATTAACTCCAAAACAAATTGAAAAAGGAAATGTCGTATCGCCTCGTAGAGATTTAGATTTAGATGCGCTTGTTGAAATATTAAACAACAAACGTTTTATCACTTGTCACAGTTATGTGCAAAGTGAAATTAATATGTTAATGCATGTGGCTGACAGTATGAAGTTTAAAATAAATACCTTTACGCATATTTTAGAAGGCTATAAAGTAGCTGATAAAATGAAAGTACATGGAGCTAATGCTTCTACGTTTGCCGATTGGTGGGCTTATAAATTAGAAGTAATGGATGCAATTCCATATAACGCCGCCTTGCTTACTAAAATGGGTGTAAATACAGCAATTAATTCTGATGATGCTGAAATGGGAAGACGCTTGAATCAAGAAGCTGCAAAAGCAATTAAGTATGGTAAATTATCAGAAGTTCAGGCCTTGAAATTAGTAACGCTTAATCCTGCAAAAATGTTACATATTGATAATAAAGTTGGAAGTATAAAAGTTGGGAAAGTTGCCGATTTAGTTTTGTGGACAGATAATCCATTAAGTATTTATGCAAAAGTAAACACTACAATTATTGACGGACAAATTTATTTTAGTGTGGACGATGATGCTAAACTGCGTGAAGACATTAAGAAAGAGCGCGCTCGCATTATCGCTAAATTAATTACCGAAAAAAATAAAGGAGCTAAAGTCATTAAACCATTTGCTAAAAAACAAAATCATTTTCACTGCGACAGCGAAGAGAGTGGGTTTTAGAAATGCTTAAAATGAGAAAGGTGTAAATAAGAAACTTTATAGTTTTCTAGTTTACACCTTTTTTAATCTGTAATCTTTCAATCTGCAATCCTTAAGCCACTAACAACTGTGTAATTCGTGCACTTTTTAATTTTTCAGAAGCGTAGTTCAAATCGATTGTTAAGTTTTTAGGATGCTTTTCGTTACTTGGTGCGTCAAACATAAAATCAACCATAATAGATTCGCAAATACCACGCAAGCCACGAGCCCCTAATTTAAACTCTAGTGCTTTGTCAACTATTAAATCTAACACGTCATCATCAAACTCTAATTTAATACCTTCTAATTTAAATAAATATTGGTATTGTTTAATGAGTGCATTTTTAGGATCTGTTAAAATAGAACGCAATGTTTTTCTATCTAAAGGTTTTAAATACGTAAGAACTGGTAAACGACCAATTAATTCGGGTATTAAGCCAAATGCTTTTAAATCTTGAGGTGATACATATTGTAACATATCACTTTTATCAAATTCATCCTTAATTACAGAAGCTGAATAACCAATAGCTTGTGTATTTAAACGTTGTGCAATTTTTTTATCGATTCCATCAAAAGCTCCACCACAAATAAATAAGATATTTTTAGTATTTACTTGTATCATTTTAGCATCAGGATGTTTACGCCCGCCTTGTGGTGGCACATTTACAACTGATCCTTCTAATAATTTTAACATCGCTTGTTGCACACCTTCGCCACTTACATCACGTGTTAAAGATGGGTTATCACTTTTACGAGCTATTTTATCTATTTCATCAATAAACACGATGCCACGTTCTGCACTTGCAACATCATAATCTGCAGCTTGTAACAAACGAGTTAATACATTTTCAACATCTTCACCAACATAACCAGCTTCTGTTAATACAGTAGCATCAGCAATGCAAAAAGGTACGTTTAATAATTTTGCAATGGTGCGTGCTAGTAATGTTTTACCAGTTCCTGTTTCTCCTACTAAAATAACATTTGATTTATCAATTTCAATTTCGTCTTTAGCGTTAGATGCATGCGCAATACGCTTAAAGTGATTATAAACTGCTACGCTTAATATTTTTTTCGCTTCATCTTGACCAATGATATATTCATCCAAATGAGTTTTAATAGCTAATGGTTTCAGCACATTTAGGGCGTGTTGTACTTGCTCGTTTCCTTTAGCTCCAGCTTCCTCATTTACTATTTTAAAAGCTTGTGAAATGCAACTATCACAAATGTGACCAGTGATTCCTGCTATTAAAATTTTTGCTTCTTTTTTATCTCGTCCGCAAAACGAACATACTATAGGACCTACTTTTGCCATTGTTATAAAATTTGGAATGTAAAGATACTGAAAAAAGAAATGCTATTTTTAAATAATAGCCATCGGAATATTTAGAGCGAATAATAGAATTAGTATTCCGCCAACAATAATACGATACCAACCAAATCCTTTGAATCCGTATTTTGTTAAAATCCCGATAAAAGATTTGATAGCAATTAATGCAACGATAAAAGCAATAATATTTCCAAAAACCAACAAATTAATTTCGTTAGATTGAAGCGTAATCCCATCTTTATAAAAATCCAATAATTTTTTTGCAGTTGCAGCAAACATGGTTGGTACGGCCAAAAAGAAAGAAAATTCGGCGGCGTTTTTTCGAGTTAAATTCTGTGTCATACCACCAATAATAGTACAGGCACTTCTGCTCATTCCTGGCCACATTGCAGCGCATTGAAATAAACCAATTTTTAATGCAGTCAAATAAGTAATCTCTTCTTCAGTATCAGCCGAATTATTTACAAACCACTTATCTACAAACAGTAAGAAAATACCACCAATAAATAAAGCAACGGCAACTCCAATTAAATTTTCGAGGGCAGCATCAATATAATCACTAAATAAAAGACCAAAAATTGCCGCAGGAATAAAAGCAACTAATAGTTTAAGGTAAAAATTTACAGATTTAAAAAAACGTTTAAAATATAATACAACTACCGAAAGTATTGCCCCTAGTTGAATAGCGACAGTAAATAGTTTTACAAATGGTGTTGATTTAATGCCTAATAATGCTGAACCAATCATCATATGTCCAGTGGATGAAATAGGTAAAAACTCGGTTAATCCTTCAATTACCGCTATAATAAATGCTTGGAAATAAGTCATTGATTGAGAAAATTAAATAAAACTAACTTTTTGTTTCTTCAGTTTTTGTTTTTGAACGCCACATGATAGAAACCATAATAACTCCAAAACCAATTAAGCAAAATATTGGAGCAATTGTTAAGCGTTGAGCATCAAATATAGCAGGGTTAAAAATATTTGGGTCTTCGCTTCCGCCACCAATCATTAAAAGATACCCAATAATTAAAATAACAATGCCTCCTATTAATAGTTGATAGTTTTTTTTGCCAAAGGTTGTTTTCATGTTTTTTTATTTAATAATACAAAACTAATAAATTTTAGAGATTAACAAAGGATTGAAATTATTTTAAGATTTTTTGTATTTATTAAGGTATTCTTTTTTTATAGAAACACATATATTAGTAATATTGAGGTTGTTTTGGCGAAAGAGTGCAAACTGCAATTTTTTCCGTGGTATAGCGAAGATTTTTTTTGGGAGAAAAGAATTGACGTTGGTCTTTCGTCTTGAATTTTGTTTCTTTTTTTCAAGCAAAAGAAATTAAAAAATACTAAAATGGAAATTGCAAATTCAATTTAATCCCTCCAGTTTTCTATTTTCAATTTTCTAAAAAACTCTTCTTCTTCTAATTCTTTTACTTCACCAGGCTGTAAACCTCCTAACTCCAAATCTTCAATACTCACTCGTATCAATCGTTTGCAATGATGATATACATTAGAAACCATTTTGCGAATTTGATGGTATTTCCCTTCTGTTAATGAAATAAGTAGCCATGTGTGTGGCAAATCTTCTCTAAATGCATGGCCACGCGTTGGTAAGTCTTTTGGTTTTTCTACAATAGTAACATCGCTTGGTAAGGTTGTATAATAATCGCCACCTTTTATTCTTATTTCAATTCCTGTTTGCAATTGCAACAAACGTTCAGGTGTTACATGTTTTTCTACTTGCACTAAATAGGTGCGTTTGTGCGGCACTTCACCTTGAAATAATAATGCGGTTACTTTTTTATTTGTCGTTAAAATTAGCAAACCTTCTGAATTATTATCTAAGCGGCCAATGGCATGAATACCTTCAGGGAAATCGTAATCTAAATCTCCTAACAAATTTACCTTGTCTGGGCTAACAAATTGCGACACCATTTTGTATGGTTTGTAAATAATAAAATACCGATTTGGGTTATCCATTAATTCGATTTGTGTTTATATCCAACTAGTTTTAGTGTTATCCAAGTAACAATAAACCCCGCAACTGCCAATAATATTGATAAAATTGTAGCTCCAATAAAGTAGACGTATAAATTTGACATGGTTTGTTTTAAGTTTTCTATGCTAAGTAATTTATCTAAACTTATGTGAACATTTTCATTTAAAAAGAATTCGCCAGTTTTTACACTAAAATATAACACTAAAGGAATTAAAGGAGGAAAGCTAATTTGCGCTGTTAAACCAACTATAAATTTATTTAATTTAAAATAAATGGCAGATAATATTGCTAATCCAAACTGGAAACCCCAAATGGGAACAATGCCAAAAAACAAACCTACAGCCACCGAAAGGGCTTTTTTTTCTGCGCTTTCGTGAGCTGCAACAACTTCATTTTGCCAAGTTTTTTTAAAGTTTGCTAATGTCATGCTCCTTAATATCATAATTGGTCGCCAAAAAACTGCTGCAAGGGTTACCAAATAGGCATTTAAAAAACTAATACGCGTACTATCAACGCTCGGTTTAAAGTGTGAAACTCGTTCACCTTGTGGGGCATAAAAAACACTTACAGGAACCGACGTTACTGGTATTCCGCGCCAGGCAGCTTTTACAATTACTTCAATTTCTAATTCAAATTTGGTTGTAAATAACCATATTTTTTTTAATCGTTGAATCGGGTATAATCTAAATCCACTTTGTGTGTCGGGCAATGAAATACCTGTTTCTGCCCAAAACCAAAAATTACTGAATTTATTGCCAAATGTACTTTTGGTTGGCACGTTTTCAGTTGTCATATTTCTTGCACCAATAATTAAACTACCAGGCGCTTGCTCAATTTTGCTTAAGAATTTTTCAAAATCACTTGGAAAGTGTTGCCCGTCGCTGTCTATACTAATTGCATAATCAAAACCTAACTCAACTGCTTTTGCAAATCCATTTCTTAACCCAAGCCCTTTACCTTTATTTATTGGGTGATTAATAACAATTAAATTTGGGGTTTTTTTTAAAATATCTACGGTCGAATCTGTGCAGCCATCATTAATAACTATAACTTCATCACAATATTCAAAGGTTGACTGTATAACTTGCTCTATAGTTTTTTCATTATTGTACGTAGGAATTAACACACAACATTTTAATTTTTTAAACTGTTGTTTTATGATTAATTTTTTTTCCATTTCGCTGATCATAATGAGAAAACAAAAGTATTAAAATTTCGATTGAAGTTATTTTATATTTGAGAAGTAAACTCATATCCTTTTTGTTTTATTGCGGGAATCAGTTTTTCGAGTAATTCAGGCATAAAATCCAATCTATCATGCAATAAGATAATGGCGCCAGGTTTTAACTGAGATAAAATTCGCACATTTATTTTTTCAATATCTTTTATAGATGTATCATAACTTCTAATATTCCAACCAATTGATTTTAATCCTAATTTTTTTAACGCTCGAGCAATATTTGGATTCGTAACACCATATGGTGGCCTAAATAAATTTTTATTAGGCTGGTATTTTTCAATTATTTCTTGGCATTGCGCTATGTCAGTAATAACTTTTTTTGTGCTCCAAATATCAAACCAAAAATGGTGAGAAAAGCTATGATTACCAATAGAATGGCCGTCATCAATAATTTGTTTTACAATGTATTCATTGTCATTTATGTTTTTCCCGATTAAAAAAAACACGGCATTCACTTGGTTTTTTTTTAGAATTTCCAAAACGCTTATTGTTGACTCGCAAGGCCCATCATCAAAGGTTAACATTACTTTTTTGTCAATTGTATCAAGTGAATTAACGGAATTTACATGAAAGTTTAGCCCAATTAAATAGGCGCCAAAAAATTGAAAAATTGAAAACAAAATAGTTAATACTATTAGTGATATAGCAAGAATTAGCCCATTTGTAAATACGCAAGTATAAATGATACTTAATGCATAAATAATTGTAACTGGTAAAAATTTAAATAACCTAATCATTTTAAATACCTCAAAAATAGAAACTTAAAATTAGTAATTCTGCATATTCTAAATAATCTTATGTATTCTGCCACTTATCAAGTCATAACAGCCACTTACAAACTTATATTTAAATTTTTAACTATAAAGTATAATATTTGTAACCAAAACACGTCATTCATAAAAAAAGAGTTGTTTTGAAACATTAACAAAAAGATAGCATAAGATATTTTTTATTTAAAAACCTTTTTGTTATGTTTGGCGTCATTCTTTAAATTATAAAATAAAGTAACTAACTAAAAAAACACAATTATGAGTAACAAAAAAACATCAGGCGGTTTTCCGTTAATCGTTTCAGCTTTAGCAATCGTTATCTGTTTAGTAATAGGTATTGTTGTTTACAAATTTGTATTAGGTGCAGTGGGAAATTTTGACGCTGAAGGTCCTGAAAAAGGACATCCCTTAAACTTCTTTGGTATCATGTATAAAGGAGGATTTATCGTTCCAATTTTATTAGGTACTTTATTTACAGTAATTTGCTTTTTCTTTGAGCGTTTTATTACAATTCAAAAAGCAAACGGAAGAGGACAAACAGATAAGTTTGTTTCTAAAATTAAAGAATTAATTTCTGCTAAAGATCTTGATGGAGCAATTGCTGCATGTGATGTTCAACAAGGTTCATTAGGTAACGTAGTTCGTGAAGGGTTAATGAAATACCAATTCGTTCAAAACGATGCAAGTATGGATAAAGAATCAAAAGTTGCTGCAATCTCTAAAGCTTTAGAAGAAGCAACAGCTCTTGAATTACCAATGTTATCTAAAAATTTATCAGTTATTTCTACGTGTGCATCTATTGGTACATTAGTTGGTTTAATTGGAACAGTTGTAGGTATGATTCGTGCGTTTGGTGCATTAGCTGCAGCTGGAACTCCTGATACTGCTGCATTAGCAACGGGTATTTCTGAAGCCTTAGTTAATACATTAGTTGGTATCCTATCTTCTGCTTTAGCAATTATGGCTTACAACTTCTTCTCAACAAGAGTTGATCAAGTTACTTATGCAATGGATGAGGCTGGATTCTCTATTATTCAAGAATTCCAATCAACTGGAAAATAAATTAAAGTTCAATAGTTATAAGTTATGAAAGTTTTTAAGTTATGAAAGTTAAAGGGTTAAAAAAATAATATCGTTGCAGAAATTAAACTTTCTAAACCTTAAAAACTAACCATATCTCTATCGTTCAAACTAACTTTCTAAACTTTAAAACTAATTAACATTTTAAACTAAATTAAAAAACATGGGAAAAATAAAAATACACAAAAGCTCACCGTCGATAGACATGACGCCAATGGTGGATTTAGCTTTCTTACTGGTAACATTCTTTATGCTTACGGCTTCGTTTCGTATGGCTGAGCCTGTTATTGTAGACCCACCATCATCTGTTTCTGACAAAACTTTGCCTGAAAATACTGTTTTGGTTACAGTTGATAATATTGGTCGTGCGTTTTTTGGTGTTGGAAATGGGGAAGCTCGACGTAATACTTTAAACCAAATGGCGGCTAAGTATGGCGTAAAGTTTAACGATAAACAAGCTAAAAAATTTGAAGGATTATCGAGTTTTGGCGTAGAAATTAAAGATCTACCTCGTTACTTAGATGCTTCTGAAGCAGAAAGATTAAAGTTTCAACCACAAAAAGGTGTGCCATTAGATTCATTGAATAATCAATTGAGAGATTGGATTCAAATTTCGGCAACTGAGTTAAATGTACTTTATACCACAAATAAGGATAAAGCGTTAGCTGATGGAGTTGAGTTTAAAGGAGAAAAACCTCGTTATGCAATAAAAGCAGATGGTAAAGCAAAATATATTTATGTAAAAGATGTTTTTAAAACTTTTACTGATATGAAAATTTACACATTCAATTTAATTACATCAATGGAAGGCGGGTCAACGGTTGCACCAGCTAAAGCACATTAAGATATTAACATTAAAAAAAATTAAAACATGGCAGAAATAGCAGAAAGTGGCGGCGGCGGACATGGCAAAGGCGGTAAAAAGCGTGCCAAGAAGCAAAGCACCCGAGTAGATATGACTCCGATGGTAGATTTAGCGTTTTTGTTATTAACGTTTTTCGTTTTAACATCAACCTTCAGTAAACCAAAAAGTATGGAGTTAAGCTTACCAGCTGAACCACCTCCAGGGCCTCAACCTGAATTAAAAAACGGTGTCACCTTTTTATTAACGAAAGATGATAAAATATTTTATTATGCTGGTGAGTTTTATGCGGCCGATAATCCTAAAGGTAAACCAGCTACAGAATTGAAGGAAACTAACTTTAGTTCGGAAGGATTGCATAAATTATTAATGGAGCAAAATAAATGGGCTAATGATGAAATTGATAAGTTAGCGGCTCAAAACAAAGCAAAAACATTAGCTGACACTACATTTAAGCGTATGGCAAGTGATGTAACTGGAAATACATTAGCTATAACCGCTTTAATTAAAACAGATGATCAAGCTACTTACAGAAACGCAATTGATATGTTAGACGAATTAAAAATTTGTAACGTAGGAAAGCGAGTTTTAGGAGTTGAAATGATGGCGTCTGAATATGCACTGTTACAAACTAAAATAGGAAAATAATATGGTAGCAAATTGGAATAATGTGTCCTCCGATAGCAGAAACGATATTGTTTTTGAAGGAAGAAACCAAGAGTATGGCGCGTATGCAATTCGTCGTAAATACAATTGGACTGTAACCATCGTACTTGGTTGTATGATTGGAGTTTTAGTAGCAGGAATGGGAATTAAATTTTTGTTAGGTTTAAAAGGAACGGAAGTTGAAAAAGAGCAGATTTTAGACATGACAGCAATAGATTTAACACCACCACCAGCTGATAAAAACGAACCACCACCACCACCACCACCACCACCACCACCAGTATTGGAAACAGTGAAGTTTGTGCCGCCGGTTATTAAGGATGATGCAGTGGAAACAGATCCACCACCACCACAAGATAAGTTGGTTGAAACAAATGTTAGTACCGTAACTCAAGAGGGTGATGGAGACGCAGTTGTTGTGCCTAGTGATGGAAAAGGAGATGGTGTAATTGAAGAGAAAGTTGTAGAGCCTTTTTTAATTGTAGAGGAAATGCCCGAATTTCCGGGTGGACCAGCCGCAATGATGAAGTTTGTGCAAAACAATATTCAATACCCCCAAATGGCTAGAGATGCTGGCTTGCAAGGAAAGTGTTTTGTAAGTTTTGTGGTTTCGCCAACAGGTGATGTTATAGATGTTAAAGTTTTAAAAGGAGTTCCAGGTTGCAGCGAATGTGATAGAGAAGCTGTTAGAGTTGTTAAATCAATGCCAAAATGGAAACCAGGTAAACAAACTGGTAGAACGGTTCCTGTTAGAGCAAATATGCCGATTTCTTATTCTTTGAAATAAAAATAAGGTTATAAAAAATCCCTTTTGAGAAAACAAAAGGGATTTTTTTGCATAAAATTTATTTAATGGTTTACGGCGTATCACTCTGAACTCGATTCAGTATCTCTGAATTCACTGAATCGAGTTCAGAGTGATGTTTGATTGTCTGTTCGAGCGGAGTCGAGAACCAACATAACATCCCGACATTGCTCTATGAGATAAAAAATTTAGATTATTATAAATTACCATACTGTATTACTTTTCGCTTTCATTTCGCATAACAAAAAATAAATCACGTCAACTTAAAATTAAAAGTATATTTAGTACTATGAAAAAATCACCAATCGAATTAATAAATTTAAGTTTTAGTACATTAATGGTTTTATTGACCATTACAGGTTTCTTTGTGTTTTTGTTTACCGATTTAATGTCGGATAGAGTTTTTGGCGTTAAACGCTATATTCTAGCAATTATTTTTTTAGCTTATGCTGTTTACAGAAGTTATAGGATGTATGGTGTTTTAAAGCCCAAAGTAGATAAGGAGATTTAAATTTTTATTCCAATTACTAATATATCATCAACCTGCTCTAAATCGCCTTTCCACGATTCAAAAGCAGAAGACAATTTGTTTTTTTGAACAGAAAATGAATCGTTCACATTATTAAGTAATATTTCTTCAAACTGTTTGTATCTGAATTTTTTTCCCTTTGGCCCTCCAAACTGATCTGCAAAACCGTCTGTAAATGTATAGATGCAATCGTTAGGATTTAAAGAAATTGTATGTGCAGTGAATGGTTTGTTCTCATGGTAAAAACCACAAGGCTGTTTATCTCCTTTATAAATAGTGAGTTCGTTATCTCTAATTATATAAAGGGAGTTATTTGCCGACGAGTATGTCAATTCGTTTTTTGTTTTATCAATACAACAAATGGTGATGTCCATTCCATCTTTGTTTTCACCAATGTTTCCGCTTTGCTTCAGCGTATTAACTATTTTATCTCTAATTAAATTTAAAGCCGATGCAGGATTTGTTGTAGCCTTACTTTCAATAATATCATCTAAAAAAGACAAGCCTAACATCGTCATAAACCCACCAGGTACCCCATGGCCAGTACAATCGGCAGTGGCATAAAACAGTAAATTATCTTTTTGATAAGCCCAATAAAAATCGCCACTAACAATATCTTTTGGTTTAAAATATACAAAGCTATCTTTAAAGTATGAGTTAAATTGTTCTTCGGTAGGTATAAATGCTCGTTGGATATTACGTGCATAATTTATACTATCTGTGATTTCTTTTTTTTGAAGTAGTACTTCTTCATGTTTTTCTTCAATGATTTCTTTTGATTTTGCTAGTTCCAACCTAATACGAATTTCGTTTAAAGTTAATCGGTATCGTGTTCTTATTAAAAAAACGCAAAACACAGCAACAGAAAGGGTTAACAAGCCTCCGTTTATTAAAAACTCATCAATAGTAAGTGTGCTATTAATTTTATAAAATATAATGTTACTTATAATAGTTGCAATTAAAATAATGATTGACAATTTAATGTCCCACAACACAAGCATACCAACACCTATAAAAAGGGCAATATATGCAAAGGTGTGTTTTTGAAGATGCGCTAAATCCATTACACTCCACATATAAGCGTTTTGAACAGCAATACCAAGCACTAAAACAAATACGCAAAAGTAAATGCTGATTTTTAATCGTTGCTTTAGAATTAAAGCGAATACTGTAATTCCTGAAACAGCAAGTCTGATAATTAAGAAAGGAAGCCAGTAATCAGGAACTACAAAATAATCGCTGATAAACCAAATAAGGTTAAGCACAATGCCAACCCAACACGCAATAATGTGAAAGCGCTCAGTTGATTTGTAAAATGCCTCTTTTACTTCGTTATCGGGAATGTTAATTGCAGCCACTAAGAGCTAAGATAATAAATAAAATGTGAAATACTAAAATAATAGTAATGTGAAATTATAAGTATTAAGAAACTTAAACGGCTAAATTATACTGTAGTTTCTTTATATTTTTCCATAAACTCCATTGCTGTTTTCATCATTGCTGTTGAGCCTAAAAACAATGGTGTGCGTTGGTGTAATTCGGTAATATCTTGATCCATTATTCTGTTGTATCCATCATTTGCAATGCCACCGGCCTGTTCAATAATAAATGCTAAAGGATTACATTCGTACAATAACCGCAATTTTCCTTTTGGTGATTTTGTTGTTTTTGGATAAATATAAATTCCGCCTGTAATTAAATTTCGGTGAATATCAGCAACACCAGAACCTATGTAACGACTAGAATACGGACGATTAGTAGCTAAATCTTCTTCTTGACAATATTTAATATATTTTTTTACACCATCAGGAAAATGTAAATCATCTCCTTCGTTGATACAATATGTTTTTCCTTCTTTTGGCATTTGCATATTTGGATGTGATAAACAAAACTCTCCAATACTTGGATCTAATGTAAAACCATTAACTCCTTTGCCAGTTGTGTATACTAACATTGCCGAAGAACCATAAATAATATAGCCCGCAGCAACTTGTTCGGTACCACGTTGCATAAAATCTTCGAAAGTGCCGGGCCCGTTTAAACTCGTACGACGGTAAATAGAAAAAATAGTGCCAATAGAAACGTTTACATCAATATTAGATGAACCATCTAATGGATCCATTGCAACTACATAACGTGCATTTTTTGAAATTTCAGAATCAATAGGAATAATGTCTTCGTTTTCTTCACTTGCAATTGCACAACATTCGCCGCCAGCTTTTAAGGCAGCAATAAATTGATCATTAGCAAAAATATCTAATTTTTTAACACGTTCGCCTTGTACATTGGTATCACCTGTTTCGCCAAGTATTTCAACTAAACCAGCTTTTGTTACTTCTCTATTTACAATTTTTCCTGCAATAGCAATATCGCGTAATAAGCGAGAAAGTTCTCCTTTAGCAAATGGAAAATCAGCTTGTTTTTCGATGATAAATTGACCTAATGTGGTAGCGTACATAATTCTGTTTTTATTTTGAACAAACGTACAAAATTTTATCTAATATAGAAAGTCCTTGGCGTTTAGTGTAATTAAAGGCTTGAGGCTTTATAATAAGGTTCACGAGCGATGACGCTTGCGAAATGAAAACGGATTATTTAGAAAATTCTTCTTTCAAAAATTCTCGCCAGTCACCTAAGTTTGAAATCACCTGAATTTGGCGATATAATAAGTTAAATTTTTCTTCATCTTCTTGTGCATTTAAAATTGATAAACGGTATTTATCAAAATTTGCTAAGGCGTATTTCTCTTCAGCTGTAAGGCTTTTACCACTAAATTCTTTATCGCGTAAATCATTTATACTTTCCGCCCCACCAATATCTTTTTTTGTGAAAAAACGACTTACTGTATTGTTCTTAAATCCCATTAATTTCAAAGTTATGAAATGGATTGTTTAAATTTGACCTTTACTAAACCGTATTGCTAACATAATCATGTTAAAATCAGTGTATATCAAAGTCTTTGGAAGTTTATTGCTTTGGATTTTTGTTACACAAGAGGTTTTTTGTCAGCACGATATTAGTAAATATGAATTCCGTTGGGCGTTTTGGCACCCAATAGCAGCAATTAAAATAAAAAGAAATTTATCAGAAGCGATGTTGATTTACAATAGTGTAAAATCACAAAAACGATTAGATACATTAGAATATGGCGGAAAACTCGATGCTTTTCGGCACACTTATGTGATGGCTTATTTATGTAGATACGTGAATGCAAAAAAGCTGAAAAAATTAGGAATTGCCCACGAAAAAGGTAATAAAGCACAATTCTATAAAACGAAATTAGAATTTGGAGAACGAGCCGATAGTTTAGCTTGTGAAATGGATTTGCGAAATAATGAATTAGGATTTGAAATTTGGAAACATTTAGGAAACTCTACAAAAGATGAGCTTTTGAACACAGTAATTGCACAAATTAAAGAGGGAAAAGCTTGGTATTTGAAACGAAATATTAATAATAGCTATGTAACTTGCGAAAATGAAGTTATAAACATGAAGTTTTATGAAAAAAGGTGGTTTGTACCTAAATGTTTGATTTCGTCCAATCTTTAATTTATTTTTGTTGAAAAGTTTATAAAATAAAAAAAAAGTGTATATTTGCCGTCCATTTTGGAATTAGTTATGGGTAAGAGTCAGTACAAAATACAGTTTGGCGGTTTATCGTTTGGCGAGCACCAATTTGAATTTGAAGTGAATGAAAAGTTCTTTGAACAATTTAGTGATAGTGAAATAACATCTGCAAACATTAGTGTTAAAGCTAATTTAATTAAACAGAACAGCTTAATGCATGTTTTATTTAGTTTTGAAGGTGTTGTAAAATTGAGTTGCGACCGCTGTTTAATTGATTATAATTGCCAAATAAGTGGTAATGAAAAATTAGTTGTAAAGCATGGTAATCCTGAAGAAAGTAATGATGAAATATTAGTGCTTAGAGATGGATTAGATGAGATTGAATTCACACAGTATCTTTATGAATACATTGAATTAGCATTACCTTCGCGCAGAGTGCCTTGCGAAGAAGATGATAATGAAGTTGAATGTGACAAAGAAACACTTGCTAAGTTTAACGAATTAAAAATAGAAGAAGAGAGTGAGAAAACTGACCCTAAATGGGATCAATTAAAGAATATAAAGTTTAACAATAATTAAAATTAAATACCATGCCTAATCCAAAAAGAAAACTATCCAGATCAAGAAGAGATTCACGTCGTGCTACATACAAAGCTCCTCATATGACTATCGCAAAAGATACTACAACCGGCGAAGCTCATTTATTTCACCGTGCACACTGGTTTGAAGGAAAATTATATTACAAAGGAAAAGTTGTAATGGAAAAAGCTGTTAAAGCTTAATTTTAAATATGTTTTATACTATTTAAAACCTTTTCAGGAAACTGAAGAGGTTTTTTTGTTTCCATGTTTTTCGTTTTAAATTTTTACATTTGAGTTATAAATGGTTTTTGCGTCTTACAATAATATTATAAGTGGTTTAGGATTTTCTACTGACGAAAATTATAAAGCCATTTTAAATTCGGAGCTTGCTGTAAAAAAAACAATCTTACCGTTTTCTATTGAAACCTTTTGTGTTGCAAAAATTGACGAAACACTTTTAAAAAATCGTTTCTCAAGCATTGAAAAAACCGAGCGGTACACAATGCTTGAACAACTCAGTATATTATCTATACAAGATGTGTTGACACAAAGTGGCATTAATCCTGCTGACGAAAAAACCCTGTTAATCTATTCGACAACTAAAGGGAACATTGATTTATTAGAAAAAAACAATACTTCTACTATTGATAAAAACAGAATGTATTTGTGGGGTTTTGCAAATGTATTGAAACAGCATTTTAATTTTAAACACACTCCAATTGTTTTATCAAACGCTTGTATATCTGGTCTATTAGCCATTATCATTGCTAAGCGTTATATAGAAAGTGGCGCTTACAACAACGTGATTGTTTGTGGTGGGGATATTTTATCAGAATTCACTTTGAGTGGTTTTAAATCGTTTAACGCCTTAAGCAATGAGCCAAGTAAGCCATTTGATACTAATAGAGTTGGGATTAATTTAGGTGAAGCTGTTTCAACTATTTTAATTACCAATAATAAAGCATTAGCAAAACCTTACGAAACCCAAATCATCAGTGGTTTTTCAGCAAATGATGCCAATCATATTTCGGGGCCATCACGCACGGGTGATGGATTGTTTCAATGTTTAAATCAATTAAATGTGACAAACAAAACTGATATTGGTTTTATTTCGGCTCACGGCACCGCTACACAGTTTAATGATGAGATGGAATCTATTGCTATTGAACGAGCTGAATTATCAGGTGTTCCGGTAAATAGTTTAAAAGGATATTATGGACACACACTTGGTGCTGCAGGAGTTTTAGAAACTATTTTATCTTTAGAATCTTTAAAAAATCAAACCTTGATTAAATCTGAAGGCTTCGAAAGCCTTGGTGTTTCAGGGAAAATTTCAGTGATTGATTCATTTGAAAAAAAATCATTTCAATCGTTTATAAAAACAGCTTCTGGTTTTGGAGGTTGTAATGCCGCAGCTTTATTTAGAAATATATAAAATACATTAACCACATAGAAACATAGAATAGATTTGGATAAATTAAGAGATAAGAAACATAGTAACAGAAAGCGTCGCTTTCTGTCTATATTGTCTTTATCTTACTCTACTATCTTTCAAAAATCTATGTACCTATGTGGTTAAAAAATTACAATGAACCAAATTATCTCATACGCACATATAAAAAATAATTCTGTTTCAATAAACGGAACGCCAGTGTTTAGTTCTGAAAAAAACGCCACGCTTCCCGAATTTTTATCTGAAGCCTACAAGTCAATGGAAATTAGCTATCCAAAGTTTCATAAAATGGATTTGCAATGCAAATTAGGTTTTTTGTGTACGGAGTTTGCTTTACAAAACACTGCTTTTATTTCTGAAAATGATTTAAGTAAAACTGCCATCGTAATTTCAAATTCGGCTTCGAGTTTGCAAACGGATAAATTACATCAACATTCGATTGACGATAAAACAAATTATTTTCCATCGCCAGCCGTTTTTGTTTATACACTTCCAAATATTAGTATTGGCGAACTTG
>Ga0114977_10000737_pt1 | contig 21701 bp, 21 predicted proteins | sample S_130805_MF_Meta_FD_87026 | JGI IMG/M metagenome (GOLD analysis project Ga0114977, IMG submission 87026) | Freshwater microbial communities from Lake Simoncouche, Canada to study carbon cycling - S_130805_MF_MetaG | ecosystem: Environmental > Aquatic > Freshwater > Lake | place: Lake...
AATTTGCCCGAACTGTGTAGCGACCTGCGATTAGGCTACGATGACGCCGAAGAAATATTATTTATGTTGACCAAGGCAGAGCTCATTAGCAAGCTAGCCGGTCAAGGCTGGGCCATGCTTCGCGACCCAGAACACATCACTTTAAGCGAATTAGCGACGACATTTCTGTGGGATGCACGCAAATTACCCGCCACCCAAACCGAGCCGGCGATTGCCACTTGGTTGAGGCAATTAGAATTACAGGTAGCTACGACCCAACCCAAAAATCTAGCTGAGCTATGGCTTACGGCACGATAAATAGCGTTCACTTTTGTGATAAAGTACTCGGCAATTTGAAAATATGATTTAGTAAATCTATGGAGGTTTTATGAAAGCAGTTGAAGTTCGTTCTTGGTTGGTCGCCCTCGGCTTGATGTTGGTCATCGCCCTCACCCGTTTCAACCATTTTGGTTCTTCCTTGGCGGTGCCAGATGCCTCATTGGCCGTATTCATCTTAGGCGGCTTATATTTAGCTCGCTCGCCACTGGCAATGCCGATTTTTTTAGTGCTTTTGACTGAATCAGCCGCTATTGATTATTATGCGATTAGTATTGGTGGTATCAGTGATTGGTGCGTGACGCCCGCTTACGGTTTGCTCGCCGTGGTCTATGGTATGTTATGGGCCGTTGGTCGCCTGTACGCCACTCGACACAGCTTGACCACCTCAGGATTTTTCAATTTGCTAGCCGTGGCGACGGTCGCCAGCAGCGCTGCATTCATTTTATCCAATGTCGCATTTTATTTATTCTCTGGCCGTTACGCCGCCATGAGCGCCATTGAATATACCAGCCGCGTTAAAGAATATTTCTCGTCCTATGTGTTGGTCGCATTGTTTTATGTTGCGCTAATTGCTGGCGTGCAATTGGTGATCGCCGCCCTGCGTCGTCCCACCCAACAGAAAACGCACGCCCAATAATTCTCTCGCTGCCGCTGTCAGACAGCCACGATAAAAGCCATGACCTCACTTCAGCTTTACCTGCGCTTACTAAATTACATCAAGCCGTACTGGAAAGTTTTTGGCCTGTCCATCATCGCGATGGCGGTCGCGGCCGCAACTGAACCATTGTTACCCGCGCTGTTGCAACCCTTGCTAGACGGTACTTTTGTTAAAAAAGATGACGCTGTTATTCGCTGGGCACCCATTTTCATCTTAGTCATTTTCTTCGTTCGCGGGCTCACCAGTTTCGTCGGTAGCGTCACCATCGCCTGGGTCGGTAATAAATTAGTCATGGATTTACGCGAAGAAATGTTCAGTAAATTACTCAACATGCCGACGCGTTTTTACGACGATCACGCCACCGGCCAACTCATTTCCAAGCTTACTTTCGACGTCACTCAAGTGACCGCCGCCGCCACCCAAGTGGTCACCGTTACCTTGCGCGACTCGATCATTATTGCTGGCTTAATGGGCTGGTTGATTTATCTGAATTGGAAATTAACCCTGATCACATTAGTCATCGCACCAGTCATCATTATTGTCATACGCGTCATCAACGGACGCTTGCGCAACGCCAGCCGTGAAGCACAAACCGCGATGGGCGACATTACGCAAGTCATCGAAGAAAGTGTTACCGCCCACAAAGTGGTTAAATTGTTTGGTGGTCAATATTACGAAACCAATCGCTTCTTTGATCAGGCCAATAAAGTCCGTCGTTATGCGATGAAACAGGCCAACGCCGCCAGCGCCAACGTGCCTATTGTGCAATTGATTGCAGCGATGGCCTTGTCGGTGATTTTGTATATGGCGATTCAACAATCACGCAGCGACGAAACCACGGTCGGTGGATTTTTATCTTTTGTAGCGGCGATGTTGATGTTGACCGCACCGCTCAAACGACTAGTCGGCGTTAGTGAATATTTACAACGTGGTTTAGCAGCGGCAGAAAGTGTATTCGAATTAATCGACACGCCGAGCGAAGACGATAGTGGTAAAAAATCGATCGCCCGCGCCACTGGTCACCTCAGCTTTGAAAATGTGTATTTATCCTACAACGACGATGAACGGATGGCACTGCAAAATATCAATCTCGATATTCCGGCGGGCATGTCAGTTGCTTTGGTCGGCGCTTCGGGTAGCGGCAAAAGCACAATGGCTAATTTGGTGCCGCGTTTTTACACGCCCACTAGCGGCAGTATCACCTTGGATGGTCACAATATTACCGAACTCAGCTTAGCTAGTTTGCGCGCAAATATCGCGCTGGTGAGCCAAGAAGTGGTGCTATTTAACGACAGCATCGCCGCCAACATTGCGTATGGCCAAATGCGCGTGGTATCGGAAGCGGAAATTATCGCCGCCGCCAAAGCCGCCCATGCGATGGAATTTATTGATGATTTGCCGCAAGGTTTAGCCACGCTAGTCGGTGAAAAAGGTGTGCGCTTATCTGGTGGTCAACGGCAACGGATCGCCATTGCGCGCGCCATTTTAAAAAATGCGCCGGTGCTGATTTTAGATGAGGCGACCTCGGCGCTGGATACCGAATCAGAACGCCACGTGCAAGCGGCGCTAGAAACTTTAATGCAAGGCCGCACCACTCTGGTCATTGCACACCGCTTGTCCACCATCGAAAAAGCCGATCGCATCATCGTGATGCAAAAAGGCCAAATTGTGGAAACGGGCACCCACCAAGAATTATTGGCACTGGGCAAAGTGTATGCGCAACTGCATCGCGTGCAATTTGAATCGGCCGCTTTGGCTTAACTTTTACTTTCAACTGACCAAATATTATGAACGCACTGATCTGTGGTTCCATGGCTTTTGACACCATTATGGTGTTTCACGACCAATTCAAAAAACACATTTTGCCGGAACAGATTCATATTCTGAACGTGGCCTTTTTGGTGCCAGAAATGCGCCGTGAATACGGTGGATGCGCCGGCAACATTGCTTATAATTTGCAATTGCTGGGCGGCAAGCCGCTGATTATGGCCACTGTTGGCGACGATTTTGCGCCGTATGCCGCGCGCCTAACCAAGCTCGGCATTGCCCAAACGCATATTCAACTCGTGCCAAACAGTTTCACCGGTCAAGCGTTTATCACCACCGATTTAGATGACAATCAGATCACCGCTTTTCACCCTGGCGCAATGGGCGAATCGCATGTAAATAAAGTGAGTCACGCAGCTAATGTCACTATAGGTATCGTGTCACCAGACGGTCGCGATGGCATGATGCAACACGCGCAACAATTTGCCGATGCCAACATTCCGTTCGTGTTTGATCCTGGTCAAGGTATGCCGATGTTTTCTGGTAATGAATTACTAGATTTTATTGAGCAAGCAACTTACGTCACAGTGAACGATTACGAAGCGCAAATGCTGCAGGATAAAACTGGCAAAACACTGGCAGAAATCGCCGAACGCGTACAAGCGTTGATCGTCACCTTGGGCGCTGATGGCTCTTTGATTTATACCGATGGCAAACAACTGGCGATTCCGACACCGAAACCTAGCGCCGTGGTTGATCCAACCGGTTGTGGCGATGCCTATCGCGCAGGTTTGTTGTACGGCTTGCAACAAGGTTGGGATTGGGAAACGATCGGCCGATTGGCCTCCATGATGGGCTCGCTCAAAATCGCGAGTCGTGGCGGTCAAAATCACACGCCAACTCGTAACGAATTAGTGGCCACTTTCCAGCAACATTTCGGTTACAGCATCACGTTGTAATTGATTTAACGCACTGAAAAATTCATTCAAAACAAAAGCAAATTCTGTCCACGAAAAGAACCTCTCCGAGGTGTTTTTCGTGGACAGCTTTTAGTTTTTAAAGATTCCTATCGGCGCCAAAACATCGGTGTGAACAAAATCAACACAGTGAAAATCTCCAAACGACCAATCAGCATTGCTACCGTACAGACCCACGTTTGAAAATCGGTTAACACACCAAAATTACTGGCGGGACCAACCAAACCCAAACCAGGTCCAGCGTTGTTGATGCAGGCAATAATCGCCGAAAATGCCGAGATGAAATCCATGCCGCTAATCAACAAGGTGAAGGTCAGCGTGGCAACACTCATAAAGTATAAAAAGATAAAACCCAGCACCGCGAATACGATGTTATTGGCGATCACGTGTCCGCCGATTTTCAATGGATTAATCGCTGACGGATGAAGTAACATCAAAAATTCGCGGCCAGCTTGTTTCACCAGAACCAAAGTGCGGATCATTTTAATACCGCCACCGGTCGAGCCAGAACTAGCCGAAACACAGCTTAAAAACAACATCCACATCGGCGCAAAAATCGGCCATTGATTAAAATCTTGGCTGGCAAAGCCACAATCGGTGGCGAGCGATACCAAATTAAAACTGGCATGGCGTAAAGCCGTTAAATAATCTGGATAAGTACCTTGCCAGTAGAGAAAGTAAGCAATGCCAAAACAACTCGCCACAATCAATCCAACCGTCGCCATTGCTTCAGTGTCATACAAATATAACTTTAAATTTCTACCGCGCAAAGCGAGAAAGTGCGTCGCAAAATTCATCGCCGCAATCAACATAAATACGATCAAAATAAATTCAATCAAGGGCGAATTAAAATAGCCCACACTGGCATCGTGCGTTGAAAATCCACCCAAGCCCATCGCCGCAAAAGCGTGACAAATGGCATCCAACCAATTCATTCCCGCCAGCTTCAATAAGCCGATACAGACCAAAGTAATCAGCAAATACACCACCCACAAATTACGCGCGGTTTCGGTTATGCGCGGTGTCAAGGCGCTATCTTTCATCGGCCCTGGCGTTTCCGCTTTAAATAATTGCCTGCCGCCGACACCCAATAATGGCAAAACAGCAACCGCCAACACAATAATTCCCATGCCACCCAACCAATTTAATTCGTGGCGCCACAAATTAAGCGCTGGCGCCAAGTTATCTAAGCCAGTTAAAACGGTGGCGCCGGTGGTGGTCATGCCCGACATGGTTTCAAAATATGCATCGGTGAACGATAAATTAGACAGACTCAGCAACAAGGGTAAGGTGGCAAAGGCTGGCATCGCGGTCCACATCGCAACCACCAACAAGTAACCATGGCGAATCGACAATTCACTTCGATAGCGCCGGGTAAGCAGCCACATCAGCAAGCCGCCGCCGAAGGTCATGCTCATTGCCAGCAAAAAATCCCACAACAAAGGCGTATCTTGAGAAATAAAGGCGGTGGCAATGGGCATTAAATAGGCTGCGCTGAACACCACCAGCAGCAAGCCCAAAGCATGAATAACATTAAGCGCGCGCAACATTTAGAAAAAACCCACGTTTACTTGGAACAGCTTTTCAACTTTTCGCAAAATTTGTTTATTGATCACAAATACAATCACGTGATCTTCGGCGTCAATTACCGTGTCGTGATGCGCTACGATGACTTCGCCGTCACGTGCAATCGCACCAATCGTTGCCCCTTTTGGCAGGTCAATTTCGTCAATTCGACGCCCCACCACTTTTGAGGATTGACGATCGCCGTGCGCCACCAACTCCAGCGCTTCAGCAGCGCCACGACGCAAGGAATGCACCACGGCCACGTCGCCCTGCCGCACATACGCCAATAAAGAACCAATGGTGACGTGCGCTGGCGACAAGGCAATGTCAATTTTTCCGCCTTGAACCAAGCTCACATACGCACTGCGATTGATCAGCGCAATCACTTTTCGTGCACCACCTTGTTTAGCCAATAAGGCCGACATAATGTTGTTTTCGTCGTCATTGGTGAGCGAACAAAACACATCAACTTCGTGCACATGCTCTTGTTGCATCAACTTTTCATCGGTGCCATCGCCATTCAAAACCAAGGTTTTACTTAAATCATTGGCCAAGCGTTGCGCCGAAGCTTTGTTATATTCGATCAGCTTAACTTGATAATTATTTTCCAACGCTTTCGCCAACCGGAAACCAATATTGCCGCCGCCGACGATCATAATGCGCTTTGCCGGTTTATCCAGACGGCGCATTTCCTTCAGCACCTCGCGAATATTTTTGGTGGCGGCGATGAAAAATATTTCATCCCCATCTTCCACTATCGTGGTGCCTTCTGGCACGATCGGCCTGTCGTGGCGAAAAATGGCAGCAACACGCGCATCCACTTGCGGCATGTGAGAACGTAAAAAACTAATTGGATTGCCAACCAACGGTCCACCGACAAAAGCGCGCACCGCCACCAAGGAAATCATCCCTTCGGCAAACTCCAAAACCTGCAGTGCTTCAGGAAATTCGATCAGTTTGGTGATGTAATCGGTCAGAATTTGTTCAGGACAGATAGAAAAATCAACGCAGAAATTTTCTTTATTGAAGACGTCGGTGCGTTCCAAATAATCCGTGGCGCGAATTCTGGCGATGCGTGTCGGCGTGTTGTACAAACTGGCCGCCAATTTACACGCCACTAAATTCACCTCATCACTTTGCGTCACCGCCAGCAACATATCGGTGTCCGCAATACCGGCGCGCTCGAGCACCGAAGGATGGGCGGCATTGCCAATTAATGTCCGCAAATCTAAACGGTCTTGCAGCAACTGTAACTTGGTCGCGTCGGAATCAACAACCGTAATATCGTTGGCTTCGCTGACCAAGCTTTCAGCAACCGTTGAACCAACTTGCCCCGCGCCCAAAATCAAAATTTTCATACTATTTTCCCAGAATCTATGCGATCTATGCCGCCGTTTCAGCAACAGCGATCGGCCATCAAATTACGCTTCGTCTTTCCATTTAATCGAGCAACCCATGCTGGCCATTTGCTCGCGCGGACCGTGTCCGGTTTTTACAACTTGCACCATCGCGTCAAACAAATCTCGCGACGCACCGACTACCGCTTCTTTACGCGAAGCATCTAAACGGCCTCGATATTGCAATTCTAAATTACCATTAAAACCAAAAAAATCAGGGGTGCAAACCGCGCCATAATCCTTGGCGATTTGCTGCGTTTCATCCCAAACATAGGGAAACGGATAAGCATATTGCTCAGCGATTTTTTGCATATTTTCGAAAGAATCTTCTTCATAATCAGCCGGATCATTCGACATGATGGCGATGGTCTGAATGCCGTGCTGTTGCAGTTCACGCACGTCGCGAATGATGCGATCGCGGATGGATTTCACGTAAGGACAATGATTGCAAATAAACATTACCAGCAAGCCATTGGTGCCGCGCGCATTTTCTAAGGTGTGACGCTGACCATCGGTGCCGAGCAAATTAAACGAAGGCGCTGGCCAACCAAAATCGCACAAAGGCGGCTGTAAACTAACCATTATTCTCTCCTGAACCACACTAACGAATTGAGGCGTTATACTACCACGCCATTGTGACCACTCAGAACACAGCCATGTCCGCACCACGCTTTTATTGCCCGCCACCGTTACCCTTAAATACTCATTGTGAATTGCCACCGGAAGCCGCTCACCACGCCAGTCGCGTGTTGCGGATGCGCGTCGGTGATGCGGTGCAGATTTTTGATGGCATTGGTAACGTACTCGACGCCACCATTCATAATATTCAAGGTAAACACGTACATCTCGGCAATTTGCAAACGTCGATATCGCAAGGCGAACATCCTTTAAAAATCGTCTTGGCGCAAGCGATGTGCAGCAGCGAAAAAATGGATTGGATCGTGCAAAAAGCAGTGGAGCTGGGCGCCAGCGAAATTTGGCCAATTCAAACACAACGCAGCGTGGCGAAACTGACGAGTGCTCGCGCCGAAAAACGCGCCGAACATTGGCGGCAAGTGGCTATTTCAGCCTGCGAACAATGTGGTCGAAATACGCTGCCATTGATCCAACCACCGCAAGAATTACATGCCTGGTTACACGAAATGAAAACCGATAGTGGGCAGAAATTAATTTTGCTACCCAGTGGCGCCACCACGTTGCGCACGCAAGTGATGCCGCAGCCACGCATCACTTTACTAATCGGCCCCGAAGGTGGATTTACGCAAGATGAATCGAATATTGCCCAGCAAATTGGCTTCGCACCGGTTCTATTAGGGCCAAGAATTTTACGCACCGAAACGGCGGCCATTGCCGGCATCACCGCCATTCAAACACTTTGGGGTGATTTTGCTTAAGTAAGTCGGTTGCGAAAAAGGCCCTTAAGCGCCATTATATGCAGCGAAATTTCACCCACCATATTTAACGAAAGGTCACGTAATGCCTGTTAAGCCAACCACCGCCAATGAATTCGTTACGTGGTTTCGCTCGGTCGCGCCGTACATTAATGCGTTCCGTGGCAAAACTTTTGTGGTGGCATTTGGCGGCGAAGTCGTCGCTGATGGCAAGTTTGTTGAATTAACACACGATTTTAATTTACTCGCTAGTCTTGGTGTAAAACTGGTGTTGGTGCACGGCGCGCGGCCACAAATTGAACAACATTTATCGCGCAATCAAATCACCGACCAATACCATCAAGGCATTCGGATGACCGACGCCGAAACTTTGCAATGCGTGAAAGAAGCAGTCGGTCGCGTGCGGTTAGAAATTGAAGCGCTACTGTCGATGGGTTTGGCTAATTCGCCGATGGCTAACGCTGATATTCGGGTAGCCGGTGGCAATTTTATTACCGCTCAGCCGATCGGCGTGATCAACGGCGTGGATTTAGTGCACACCGGTCGCGTGCGCAAAGTGGATGTCGCCGCCTTGCGTGATCGGATGGAATTCGGCGAAGTGGTTTTACTATCGCCGCTGGGCTATTCTCCCACCGGTGAGATTTTCAATTTAACCTTGGAAGATGTCGCCACCCAAACCGCCATTGCGCTCGATGCGGACAAATTAATTTTCTTGATGGAAACCGATGGCGTTACTGGCAAAGATAATGAATTGTTACGGGAATTAACCGTTAGCGCAGCCAACCGAATTTTAAAAAGCAAACGCCAATTAGCGAGCGATGTGGAATTATATTTACCGTGCGCGGTGCGTTCCTGCGAAGCGGGCGTCGCACGCTCCCATTTAATCAGTCGCCACACTGATGGTGCCTTGTTGCAAGAATTATTTTCCGACAAAGGCATCGGCACGATGGTGGTGGAAAGCACGCTCAATTCATTGCGCGATGCGACAATCGACGATGTGGGCGGTATTTTGAAATTACTCAAACCGCTAGAAGATGACGGCATTTTAGTAAGACGTTCGCGTGAATTGCTGGAACGTGAGATCGAACGCTTCGTGGTACTGGAGCATGATCATCTGATAATTGGCTGTGCCGCTTTGTATCCATTCACCGAAGAAAAGTCGGCTGAATTAGCCTGTTTGGCGGTGCAACCCATTTATCGCGCACACGGTTACGGCGATGCCATTTTGAAACATATGGAAGCGGAAGCGCTCGCCCAAGGTTTGAAAAGATTATTCGTACTCACCACCCGCACCGCGCATTGGTTCCTAGAGCGCGGCTTTAAAGAAGCAAATGTTGATCAGTTGCCGACTCAAAAACAAGAGTTGTACAACTACGAGCGACGCTCTAAAGTATTTGTTAGAAATTTAAAATAAGCTGTCACCGTTAACACGGCGCGTGACGATGCCGCTACCGCCTGTTAACAGAAATGTAACATTCGCAATTCATACTGTTTAAATGGAGAATAAAGATGGCAAGATTAGTGCAATGCGTAAAACTCGGTCGCGAAGCGGAGGGTTTGGAGCGTCCAATGTACCCGGGCCCACTGGGCCAAAGAATATTCGACAACGTGTCGAAGGAAGCGTGGCAGGGTTGGATCAAATTCCAAACGATGCTGGTCAACGAAAATCGCCTCAGCCTAGCCGACGCCAAGTCGCGCAAGTACCTAGCCGAACAGATGGAAAACTATTTCTTCGGCGAGAATCTACAGATGCCAGCCGGTTACGTCCCCCCGCAAATATAGACCGCAAACGCAACGTGACTAAGAAAAAATATCCAGCGCAAAATTTCATCAACCGTGAAGTAGGCTTGCTGGAATTTAATCGCCGCGTGTTAGCGCAGGCGGAAGATTTTCGGATTCCCTTGCTTGAACGACTGAAATATCTCTGTATCGTCAGCAGCAATTTGGATGAATTTTTTGAAATTCGCGTCGCCGGTTTAAAAGAACAAATCAAAGTGGGTAGCGTGTCTACCGCCCCTGACGGTCTAGATCCGGCGAATATTTTGCGCAAAGTGTGTGCTCAAGCGCATCAAATTATTGATCGCCAATATCAATTATTAAATGATGATTTGTTGCCAGCACTGGCGCTACAAGGCATCCGTTTTTTACGCCGCACGCACTGGAATGAAACGCAACAAGCGTGGATTAAAGATTATTTCATGCGCGAAGTCATGCCGGTATTAACACCGATCGGTTTAGATCCGTCGCATCCGTTTCCGCGCGTTTTAAATAAAAGTCTGAATTTTACCGTCGAGCTACAAGGCAAAGACGCATTTGGTCGAAACTCAGCCAAAGCAATTGTGCAAGCGCCGCGGATGTTGCCGCGCACCATCAAATTACCGAGCGATATTTCCGGTTGCGAGCACGGTTTCGTTTTCCTATCATCAATTTTGCACGCTCACGTCGGTGAATTATTTACCGGCATGGAAGTGATCGGTTGCTATCAATTCCGTGTCACCCGCAACAGCGATTTGTTTGTTGATGAAGAGGAAATGAAGAACCTTCGCGTCAGCTTGCAAGGCGAGTTGCCGCAACGTAATTTCGGCAATGCAGTGCGGATTGAAATTGCCGATAACTGCTCACCAGAAATGGTCGATTTCTTGTTACATCAATTCGATCTTAAAAAAGATGATTTGTATTTAGTTCACGGCCCGGTCAATCTGGTTCGCTTGATGGATATTCCGAGCCAAGTTGAACGCGATGATTTGAAATTCGCACCGTTCGTCGCCGGCTTGCCGATTGATTTGCAGAAAAAAGGCGCCGATATTTTCAAACTGTTACGTAAAAATGATGTGTTACTTCATCATCCGTACCAGTCTTTTAAACCCGTTATTGATTTTATTCAGCAAGCCGCCAGCGACCCAGCGGTGGTCGCGATTAAACAAACCGTTTATCGCACCGGTGCCGATTCTGCGTTGATGGAAGCACTGATTGCAGCCGCGCGTGGCGGTAAAGAAGTGACCGTGGTGGTGGAATTGCTCGCACGTTTTGACGAAGAAGCCAATATTAACTGGGCTGGTCGTTTGGAAGATGCCGGCGCACACGTCGTTTACGGCGTCGTCGGCCACAAAACGCACGCCAAAATGTTGATGGTAGTTCGCCGCGAAGAAAAGAAATTACGCCGTTATGTGCATTTAGGCACCGGCAATTATCATCCGCGCACCGCTCGGCTTTACACCGATTTCGGTCTGTTCACCAGCAACGAAGAAGTCTGCGCCGACGTCAATGAAATTTTCGTGCAACTGACCGGCCTAGGTAAAGCCAACCAGTTAAATCACTTGTGGCAATCGCCGTTTACTTTGCACAGCCAAGTCATCAACTCGATCCGAAATGAAACAAAACTCGCTAAAGCCGGCAAACGGGGGCATATCATCGCCAAGATGAATGCACTATTGGAACCGGAAACGATTATGGCGCTGTATGAAGCCTCGCAAGCTGGCGTCAAAGTTGATTTAATTGTGCGTGGCGTGTGCGCTTTGCGTCCTGGCGTGCCAGGCTTGTCAGACAATATTCGTGTTCGTTCTATCATTGGCCGCTTTTTGGAACATACGCGGATTTTCTATTTCCGTAACGATTTAGCGCACGACGTTTATCTGGCCAGCGCCGATTGGATGGATCGTAATTTCTTCCGTCGTATCGAAGCGTGTTTTCCTTTGCTCGATCCTAAACTGAAGAAACGCGTGATCGAAGAAGGTCTGAAAATTTATCTAAAAGACAACAGCCAATCCTGGGAAATGGATTGCAATGGTGGCTGGCATCGACTGACCACTCGCAGCAAAGCCATTACCAACGCCCAAGTGGAATTATTGCAAAGCTTGGGGAAACCCCTCTCTCTCAACGAAGAATCGCCAGCGGTAGCTTAATTTTTGTAAGCGGTTTATCCTTCGTCATCGCAAGCAAATGACGAGGGGTGGATGATGGATCTAATACTTTGGCGACACGCCGAAGCCGAAGATGGCTTTCCTGATGCGGATCGCGCCTTAACCGAAAAAGGGCAGCGTCAAGCCGCGTTGATGGCAAATTTTTTATCCTCGCGCCTCCCTAGCAATACTCGAATTTTGGTCAGTCCAGCGCGTCGCACTCAGCAAACGGTGCGGGCGTTAACCGAACATTTCATCACCGAACCAGCGATTAATACCGGCGCCAACGCCACCACCATTTTAGAAAAAATTGATTGGCCCAATGCTGGCAATGCCGTTTTATTGGTCGGCCATCAGCCGTGGTTAGGCGAAATCGCTGCACAAGTTATGACGGATCAAACCGCCTATTGGCAAATCAAAAAAGGTTCCGTCTGGTGGTTTCGCCGACGGGATCAGCAAACCAATCTTCGCTTGGTGATCGCACCAGAACATTTGTAACGTTCACACTAGGAGAACGCGATGTTTGAATCCGCAGAATTAGGGCACAAAATCAGCAAAGAAATTTACGAAGCTGAGATGCCGAAATTGCGCGAAGCCTTGCTCGATGCCCAATTTGATTTAGCCCAGCAAGCTCACTTCCCCGTCATTATTTTGGTCAGTGGTGTCGATGGTGCCGGTCGCGGCGAAACCGTCAATTTGCTCAATGAATGGCTAGATCCGCGTTTTATGCGAACCCACGGCATGGGCGACCCTTCAGATGAAGAATTAGAGCGACCAACCATGTGGCGATTTTGGCGCGCCCTACCGCCGAAAGGTCGCATCGGTATTTTCCTCGGTTCTTGGTATACCTGGCCTATTCTCAATCGCGCACAAGGCAGCAGCAAAGAATCTGACTTAGTACAAAGTTTAGAACGCGCCAAACGTTTCGAACAAATGCTCACCGATGAAGGCGCATTAGTCATTAAATTCTGGTTACACCTTTCCAAAAAAAAACAAAAATCTCGCCTCACTTTACTTGAAAAAAATCCCCAGACGCGTTGGCGCGTTACCGATCGAGATTGGCTACATTACAAACTGTATAAGAAATTTTTAACCATCCACGAATCGGTCATCCGACATACCAGCACCGCCGATGCACCATGGCTCATCGTGGAAGGAGAAGATGCCCACTATCGTAATTTGACCGTCGGCCAAATGTTATTGGAAACGCTCCGCAAGCGTTTGGATGAAAAAGATACCGGTAACCACAAAGTTCACGCCGCCCCGTTATTGCCGAGCATTGATAATTTACATATCCTCAAAACCTTACCCAGCAACCTCACCCTAGACAAGAAAAAATTTCAGGCTGAACTGGAAAAATATCAAGGTAAATTAGCCTTGCTAAGCCGAGATCCCCTGTTCAAAAAAATGACCGTAGTCACGCTTTTTGAAGGCAATGATGCGGCGGGAAAAGGTGGTGCGATTCGGCGAATTACCAGCGCCCTGGATGCACGAATTAGTCAAGTAACACCGATTGCCAGCCCCAGCGAAGAAGAACGCGCTCAACCTTATCTGTGGCGCTTTTGGCGTCATATTCCACGCCGCGGCCGGATAGCGATTTTCGATCGTTCTTGGTACGGCCGCGTGCTGGTAGAACGGGTTGAAGGTTTTTGCACACAAGCTGATTGGATGCGCGCTTACGGTGAAATTAACGACTTCGAAGGTCAGCTCACTCGACATAACATTGTGCTGGTGAAATTTTGGTTGGCGATTACCGAAGATGAACAATTACGTCGTTTTCAAGATCGCGAAAAAATCGGCTTTAAGCGCTTCAAAATTACCGAGGAAGATTGGCGCAATCGGAAAAAATGGGCGGAATACGAACGTGCCGTATGCGATATGGTTGATCGCACCAGCACCGAAATTGCGCCGTGGACGCTGGTCGAAGGCAACGACAAAAACTATGCGCGGATTAAAATTTTAAAAACGCTCTGTCACCGGATTGAAGCGGCAATGAAAAAGGTGAAAGATTAAACTTCCTGAATTAACACAAAGGGGCTGATCACCACCGCCCAAACATCAGCATCTTGCTCATACCAAATTCTGGCTTGTTCATCGGTCACACCGGCTAGTTTACCGGCGGCCATCCAAGCCGACACCTGAGTTTTGTTGTCTTCCGAAAGCTGAAAAGCAACCTCGACCAAATCCAATTCTTTGCTTAACCAAACGGCGGCGCCACTGGCGAAGAATCGTTGCAATTCTTTCCACGCAATACGCGAAGTTTCCAAATTGACTTTGGCACGAAATATTTCTTGTTGCGATGTTTCAGTCATACACTTTCCTTGCTATTCAATCCACGCTAGCTAGATAATTATTTTTGACGCGCTGATAATGTTCAGCTGAATATTTCAAGTACGCCAACTCCTCTTCCGTCAACGCGCGCACCGCTTTTGCCGGGCGACCCATATACAACATGCCGCTTTCCAGCACTTTTCCGGGTGAAATTAAACTCCCCGCACCCACCATCACACGATCAGGAATCACCACGTCGTCCATCACAATCGAGCCCATGCCGATCAAACATTCATTGCCAATCTGACAGCCATGCAAAATCACCGAATGACCGACCGTCACGTAGTCGCCAATCATCAACGGTGAACCGTCCGGTTTGTCCGTAGTTTTATGCGAAACATGGCCCATGGTTAAATCCTGCACGTTGCTGCAACGGCCTATCACAATGCGATTCACGTCGCCGCGCAACACCGTATTGCACCAAACGGAACTGTCATCACCGATGGTGACATCGCCAATGACTTGGCAAGAAGAATGCAAAAAAACACGCTCGCCCACTTGCGGCGAGATCTTCAAATAAGCTGAAGTCGTCATAAGGATTACTCCGCTTTTAACCAACGCGCGGCGTCCAGCGCGAAGTAAGTCAAAATACCATCGGCACCGGCACGTTTAAACGCCAGCAAAGATTCCAACACGCACGCCTGCTCATTCAGCCAGCCGTTTTGCGCCGCTGCTTTTAGCATCGCATATTCGCCGCTCACTTGATAAACGAAGGTCGGCGCTTTGAATTCATCTTTGACGCGACGCACAATATCCAAATACGGCATACCCGGTTTGACCATCACCATATCGGCGCCTTCTTGCAAATCTAGGCCCACTTCCCACAACGCTTCGTCAGAATTCGCCGGATCCATTTGATAAGTATATTTATTGCCGGAACCTAAATTGCCGCTAGAACCCACCGCATCGCGGAATGGGCCGTAAAAACTCGACGCATATTTGGCCGAGTACGCCATGATGCGAGTGTGAATATGATTCTGCGCATCCAGGGCCGCACGCACCGCACCAATACGACCATCCATCATGTCCGACGGCGCGACGATATCAGCACCGGTAGCCGCGTGGCATTGCGCCTGTTTTTGTAGCACTGCGATGGTTTCGTCATTCAACACGTAACCGCTGTCATCCAGCAATCCGTCCTGGCCGTGGCTGGTATACGGATCAAGCGCGATGTCGGTCATCACACCAAGTTCCGGAAAATGTTTTTTCAATGCTGCCACCACACGCGGCACCAAGCCGTTTGGATTAAAGGCTTCACTGGCATCCAAACTTTTTAACGGCGTTTCAATCACTGGAAAAATAGCCATCACCGGCACGCCTAGACGCACACATTCGGCGGCATCTTTTAATAATAAGTCCAAAGTTTTGCGCTGCACGCCGGGCATCGACTTAACATCTTCAACTTTATTGCTGCCTTCTAGAACAAAAACAGGATAAATAAAATCGGCAGAAGTAAGTACATGCTCACGCATTAAGTCCCGCGAGAACTTGTCGCGGCGCATTCGGCGCATTCTGGTTTGTGGAAATTGACCTAGCGTTTGCATGGTTACTCCTAAAAATATTTCAATTAGTTGGAACTATTAATTAACTGATCCACTCTGAGTCGGTAAGCGCGAGAGCTGCTTCCCGTTTCTCCTCCCTGAGCGGGTGTCTTAACACCGTTAAGACTTTTGCCCCTGACCTTCCCCTTTGGTTCAGGGGCATTTTTTTGCCTACGCCAAAGTGGGCTGATCTTCCAACTCAACGTCGTCTTGCTTCAGCCATTCTGCCATCACCGCTTCTGCTTCAGCGACACCTAACTTTTTAAGGCTGGAAAACAACTGTACCGAACATTGCGGGAAATGTTCCGCCAGTAACGCCTTCACCTCGCGCAAGGTTTTGGTGGCCTCTTGCCGGCTGAGTTTATCCGACTTGGTGAGCAAAACGTGCATCGGTTTACCCGTCACCGAAAACCATTCCAACATCCCTTGATCGCGCCCAGTCAGCGGATGACGCGAATCCATAATAATCACCAAGCCCGTCAATTCCGCACGCGTTTGCAAATACTCACTTAACAACGCTTCCCAGTGACGCTGAATATCAGGCGGTACTTTGGCATAACCGTAACCAGGTAAATCCACCAAAAAAGCATTCTTACCGAGCGAAAAATAATTTAAATGTTGCGTCCGCCCCGGCGTTTTACTGGTGAATGCCAAGCGTGTGTGATTGGCCAAGGTGTTAATCGCGCTTGATTTACCGGCATTTGAGCGCCCAACAAACGCCACCTCTTTACCACCGTGTAGCGGTAAATCTTTTATGTGATTGACCGTCGTAAAAAAGGCCGCTTGCGAGAAGAGTCCCATTATTTCCAGACCGAGAAAATTTTATCCGCAGCGGCAATCGTCGCTGCAATATCGGATTCGGTATGTACAGCAGAAACGAAACCGGCTTCAAATGCCGAAGGAGCGAGATAAACGCCGGCCGCTAACATCGCGTGAAAGAAGCGATTAAACGCTTCTTTGTCGCACGCCATCACCTCGGCATAACTAGTCGGCAGTGATTTGCTGAAATATAAACCAAACATCCCGCCTACCGATTGTGCGCAGAAATCGACGCCATATTTTGCAGCCGCTGCGCTCAGACCGACAGTTAATTGTTTCGCCTTGGCAGATAAGTTTTCATAGAAATTAGGCTGTTGCACCAACTTCAAGGTCGCCAAACCGGCCGCCACCGCCACCGGATTGCCCGACAAAGTACCCGCTTGATACACCGCACCGAGCGGTGCCAAGCATTGCATAATGTCGCGACGACCGCCAAACGCTGCCGCTGGCAAGCCGCCGCCCATTACTTTTCCGAGCGTCACCAAATCAGGTTTGATACCGTAATAACCTTGTGCGCCTTGCAAACTGACGCGGAATCCCGTCATCACTTCGTCCAAAATCAACACCGCGCCCGATTGATCGCACACCGCACGTAAGGCATCTAAAAAATCACGTTTCGGCGTCACTAAATTCATATTGCCGGCCACCGGTTCCACAATCACCGCCGCAATTTCTGACCCATATTCAGCAAACGCTGCGATCAAACCGGCCGCATCGTTGTAATCCAACACCGTGGTTAAAGCGGCGATTTCTGCCGGCACGCCAGAGGAACTAGGCTGACCAAAAGTCAACGCGCCTGAACCGGCCTTGACCAACAAACCGTCGGAATGGCCGTGATAGCAACCTTCAAATTTGATAATGCGCGAGCGACCGGTAAAACCGCGCGCCAAGCGAATCGCCGTCATTGTTGCTTCCGTGCCCGAACTGACCAAGCGTACCATTTCCAAACTAGGCAATAATTTGCACAGCAAATTCGCCAATTCCAATTCGCTGGCGGTTGGTGCGCCGAAACCCAAGCCTTGCGCAGCCGCATCTTGCACCGCTTTCACCACGTCTGGATGGCAATGGCCAACGATCATCGGCCCCCAAGAACCCACATAATCAGTATATTGCTTGCCGTCAGCATCCCAAACGTAAGCGCCGTGACCGCGCTGTAAAAACAGCGGCGTGCCGCCAACTGAACGAAACGCGCGCACCGGCGAATTGACGCCACCGGGGATCACTTTTTGCGATTCATCAAATAATTCTTGATTGTGAGAAGTCATAAACTAAAGCCTCAATTAAATAAGTTAGAAAATTCTTGTGCTGCCAATTCAATATCGGGAGCAGAAAAAACCGCTGAAATCACCGCTAGCGCATCGGCACCGGCTTCGATCAACGCCACGCCATTTTGGGCGGTAATACCACCGATCGCCACCACCGGCAAATTTAATTTAGCCCGCGCTTGCCGTAACAAAGCGATGTCGGCTTGCGGCGCATTGGGTTTAATTTCAGTGGAAAAAAAAGCCCCAAATGCAATATAATCAGCGCCTTGCGTCGCCGCCATTTGCGCCAAATCGAAGCGATTATAACAAGAGGCGCCGATCAATTTATCAGCACCCAGTTGCGCCCGCGCCAGCAAAATTTCACCATCGGTCGCACCCAAATGCACGCCATCGGCATCAACTTTGACGGCTAACGCCACCTCGTCATTAATAATCAGTTGAGCGCCAAATTCTTTTGTTAACAGTCGCAAGGCGCTGGCCTGCTCAAATTTCAAAGTGTCATTGGCAACTTTATTGCGATATTGCAGCACCCGCGCGCCACCTTGCAACACCAAGCGACTGCGACTTATCAAGTCATCAGTCGTCAAACCATCGGGCGTGATGGCGTACAAGCCAGCGATTTTATGCGTTAAAGGTGAATTCACAGACTTAATGGCGCGTCGTTTTCGCGTCTTCTTCCTCGTCTTCGTCACGCGCCCAAAATAAACGATCGGGAATATGCTGGCCCATTCCTGGGCGAAAACCGTATTTCAGCGCTTCCCACGTATATTCTTGCGCCTCGCGCACCGCTTCTTCCATCGGCAAACCATTGGCTAACAACGCCGCAATGGCCGAGGCCAAGGTGCAACCGGAACCGTGATAAATACCCGGCAAGCGCGGCCAATTATCATGACGAATTAGACCGCGTTCACCATAAAGTGAATTAATGACTTTAGGCGTATTTTCATGAGTGCCAGTAATCAGCACATATTCACAGCCTAACTTGATAATCCGATTGGCACAATCCGCTAAATCAGGGTCATCTTGTTCATTATCTTCATCAATCACCAAACGGCGCGCTTCCATGCTGTTAGGCGTGAGAATTGTTGTTTGCGGCAATAATAATTCGCGCATCGCTTCCAACATATCTTCATTCGCCAATTCATCGCCGCGACCCGATGCCAGCACCGGATCAAAAACTAAAGGAATATCGGGATAATCAGAAATGATTTCGGCGATGGCAGCAATATTTTCAACACTACCTAGCAAGCCAATTTTGAAAGCGGCGACCGGCATATCTTCCAGCACGGTCCGCGCCTGATCGACCAAAATATCTACATCAACCGCTTGCACATCATCGACGCCACTGGTGTCCTGCACCGTAATCGCGGTGACGATGGAAACCGGATGACAGCCCATGCTGGCGATAGTCAAAATATCGGCTTGCAAACCAGCACCACTGGTCGGATCGGTGGCGGCAAAAGTTAAAACAATAGGTGGAATATCAGACATAGCAGCGTGACTCATAAATTAATGAGGCAATTATAACTGCAACTCCACTCCAACCTCGCCAATAAGCAAGGAAAGAGCGAGCTAATTTTGAGAATATAGCGGAGACGGTGTTACTTTTTTACCATTTCACAGGGAGAATCCATAATGGTACCAGCACCATAACCAGCAGAAACGATTGCTAAACCCATCAAAATAATACCGGCTGCACTCACGCCAACCATGAATGCCGAAGCAAACAATACCACGCCAACCAAGACTAAAGCGGTACCCTTTTTTGAACGATTTTCCATATGAATTCCTTATGACGGAGAGTTTTATATTAATTCAGGTGCGTAATGTAAAACCAAATTGGATATTTGGCAATCCAAGCAGACATCAATTCTGCGACTTGTTGCGCGCCAACACCCAACTGGTGATTTTTCCAAAGTCTAGGTGACTTAAATTTTCAGCACGTTTCTGTGAGTCAATACCTAAATTTTCAAATTCCACTTCACTCAAAAAAGCCTTGAGCGTATTGCGCAACGTTTTACGACGCTGACCAAAGGCGCTCGCCACAATCTGACTAAATAATTGCGCGTCCTTAATTTGAATTTGTTCGGGCGGCAAGGGAATCATCCGCACAATCGCGGAATCAACTTTCGGTGCTGGTCGAAAGGATTCTGGCGGCACCTCCAGCAATTTTTCCATAGAAAATCGATATTGCAACATCACCGATAAACGCCCATATTCTGGCGTGGAAGGTTCCGCCACCATCCGCTCAACCACTTCATTCTGCAACATAAAATGCATGTCGATAATGCGGTCGGCGTAAGCCGAAAAATGAAATAACAGGGGCGAGGAAATGTTGTAAGGCAAATTACCGACGATGCGCAATGGCGCCGGCAGCGATGCTAAATCAAACTTAAGCGCGTCGCCTTCGTGAATCACAATTTTATGTTGCGGATAGTCAGTTTTCAGCCGCGCGATAATATCGCGGTCAATTTCTACCACGTGTAATTGATTCAAACGTTCGAGCAGTGGTCGCGTTAGCGCGCCTAAACCGGGGCCAATTTCCACCATCGTATCAGCGGTTTCGGGACGAATGATCTGCACAATATCAGCGATTATTCGTTGATCTACCAAAAAATTTTGGCCAAACATCTTCTTCGCTTTATGCCCGCTCATGTCGTCCCATTTCTACCGCCAACTTAATTGCTTCTAATAAACTACCGACATTCGCCAGTCCAGTGCCGGCCAAATCCAGCGCCGTGCCGTGATCAACCGAGGTGCGAATAATCGGCAAACCTAGCGTGACATTGACCCCTTCGCCAAAACTCGCGTGTTTCAATACCGGCAAACCTTGATCGTGATACATCGCCAACACCGCATCGCATTGCCGCAAATGGTGCGACGCAAACAGCGTATCGGCCGGTAGCGGCGCGCTGACATTGAACCCTTCGGCACGCAATTTATTCAACACCGGCTGCATCACTTCAATTTCTTCGCGACCCAGATGACCGCCTTCACCTGCGTGTGGATTCAACCCCGCTACCAAAATCCGTGGCTGCGGAATGCCAAAATAAGCAATCAAATCCGCATTTAAAATGCGCAAAATTGATTCCAACAGAGGTTGAGTGAGCGCATCGGCCACTTCCCGCAAAGGCAAATGCGTGGTCGCCAACGCCACCCGCATCCCGCCGCCAACCAACATCATCACCACCAGCGGCGTGTGTGTCTGTTCAGCCAAAAATTCGGTGTGGCCAGTGAATGGAATCCCCGCGTCATTAATCACGCCTTTATGCACTGGCGTGGTGACCATCCCGCTAAACTCACCAGTCAAACAACCCGCTAATGCGCGCGACAACAGCGACAACACATACTCACTATTCGCAGGATTTAGCTGACCGGCTACCACTGGCACAGCGACAGGAAAATGTAAAACAAGCAAACTGCCCAACGGCGCGGGCGAACAATCGATTTCATAGTCGATCAAATTAACCGCTAAGCCGAGTTGCGCAGCGCGTTGTTGCAACAGAGATTTGTCGGCCAAAATCACCAGTGGCTGAGCGATTTGTTGACTCGCCAATTGCAAACATAAATCGGCGCCGATGCCTGCTGGTTCGCCGGCAGTGATCGCCAGCGGTTTTAGCGGATTCATTTTTCTAAACTGCGATATTCAATGAAGGCGCGATCACGCAATTGCCGCATCCAATCTTGGTAAGCATCTTCAGAGCGGAAAGAACGAATCGCATCGCGCGCTTGTTGACGTTTTTGTTCGACGCTAACATAGGAATTACGACAT
>Ga0114977_10000739_pt1 | contig 21675 bp, 18 predicted proteins | sample S_130805_MF_Meta_FD_87026 | JGI IMG/M metagenome (GOLD analysis project Ga0114977, IMG submission 87026) | Freshwater microbial communities from Lake Simoncouche, Canada to study carbon cycling - S_130805_MF_MetaG | ecosystem: Environmental > Aquatic > Freshwater > Lake | place: Lake...
GGTGCTTGCGCTCTTTGAGTTCAACCTCAGTTGCAGCACCTGCCTTGATAACAGCTACGCCACCGGCAAGCTTTGCAAGACGCTCTTGCAACTTCTCGCGGTCATAATCTGAATCGCTCTTCTCAATCTCTGAACGGATCTGAGCAACGCGGCCCTTAATAAGAGCGTCATCGCCAGCGCCTTCAACGATTGTGGTCTCTTCCTTGCTGATAACAACTTTGCGAGCGCGACCCAATAGTTCAAGGCCGGCTTGATCAAGCTTGAGACCAACTTCTTCAGAGATAACCGTTGCGCCAGTAAGGATTGCAATGTCTTGAAGCATCGCCTTACGACGATCTCCAAAGCCAGGTGCCTTTACTGCTGCTGATCGGAAAGTTCCGCGAATCTTATTTACTACCAACGTTGCAAGTGCTTCGCCTTCAATATCTTCGGCAATAATTGCAAGTGGCTTACCTGATTGCATAACTTTTTCAAGTACAGGTACTAGATCCTTGATGTTAGAAATCTTAGAGTTAACGATTAGGACGTAGGCATCTTCTAGAACTGCCTCCATGCGATCTTGATCGGTAACAAAGTACGGAGAGATGTAGCCCTTATCAAAGCGCATACCTTCAGTGAGCTCGAGCTCGAGACCAAAAGTGTTTGACTCTTCAACAGTGATGACGCCTTCTTTGCCAACCTTGTCCATCGCCTCAGCGATCATCTCACCGATAGTTGCATCGGCGGCAGAGATTGATGCAGTTGCAGCAATCTGCTCTTTTGAATCAACGCTCTTAGCCATAGACAAAAGCTCGGCAACAATCTGCTCAACAGCCTTTTCAATACCGCGCTTAAGTGCCATTGGGTTTGATCCGGCAGCTACGTTACGTAGACCTTCGCGCACTAATGCTTGAGCTAAAACAGTTGCTGTCGTTGTTCCATCACCGGCTACATCGTCGGTCTTCTTAGCAACTTCCTTTACAAGCTCTGCGCCAATCTTTTCCCATGGATCTTCTAAATCGATCTCTTTAGCAATTGAAACGCCATCGTTAGTAATAGTTGGGGCGCCCCACTTCTTCTCGAGAACGACGTTTCGTCCACGAGGTCCGAGGGTTACTTTGACCGCATCGGCCAAAATGTTCATTCCGCGCTCTAGTCCGCGGCGTGCTTCTTCATTAAAGGCAATCTGCTTTGCCATGAGTCGTGCTCGCTTTCGTTAGATCCTGCGTTTACCGGGGGCTTTATCACTCGCACCCCGAGAGTGCTAACGCCAAATCTACGGGAGGTATTCCACTTAACGCAAAACGAAAGGGCTGCTCGGGCGAGCTAGCGGGCGATACGGGTGGACATACGGGCCTCGCGCAGGCGTCGAAGGCGCTTGACCAGCATGGGAGAGGCGGCAAGGGCATCGTCCCGGTCGATTAAGTCATTGAGTAGTTGGTAATAGCGCGGGGCGGTCAGATCAAAAAGCTCCTTGATCGCAGCCTCTTTGGCGCCGGCATATCGCCACCAGCTGCCTTCAAAATCTAAGATTCTGGTCTCTAAATCGCTCAAGCCACTATTCATTGCTGGCTCTTCTTGTGCAGACATGAGTAAAAGAATATCGAAGCGAGCGCAAAAGTGTGGGATTTAAAGCCTGCTCATTATCAACTCAATATCTGAAATCTTGGTCCAAGGGTTAACGATGGCAAATCGCAGAATTGGTTGACCGTGGTGAGCCGATGGTGGAATAAAACCAACTTGATCAGCTAATAATGTATCTGACCAGTTTTGGTAATCAGTTGCGTTCCAGCCTTTGCGAATAAAAGCGACGATTGAAAGTTCAGGTTCGCACACAAGCTCTAAATCTGGATGCGCTCTTACCAATTCTGCAGCTGCGCGAGCAATTTCTAATGTGTGCTCCATCGCTTCGGTGTATGCATCGGTACCGTGTGCGGCTAATGAAAACCAAAATGGAAGTCCGCGCGTGCGACGTGTTAATTGAATTGCATAATCAGATGGTGACCATGCGCCATCTTTTAATGTATCTAAGTAAGAAGCATGCTGAGTATGTACGGCACGGGCAAGTTCAGGCTCGCGATAAATCAAAGCACATGCATCAAAGGGTGCAAACAACCATTTATGTGGATCGACAATAAAAGAGTCGGCCTGTTCAATGCCATCGAACTTTGATCGCACGGATGGTGCACACAAAGCCGCTAAACCGTAAGCACCATCTACATGGAACCACACATCACGGTCATGGGCAGCCTTACCTACTCCCTTTAAATCATCAATTATTCCAAGATTTGTTGTACCTGATGTTGCAACGACAACAAAGACTCGCTTCGTCGATGTTGCATGCAGTTCATCAATAGTTGCAGCAACTGCTGCACCCGTTAACTTTCCATTGACATCTACAGGTACTTTTAAGATGTCAACATCCATAACATTTGCAGCGCTGACAATCGATGAATGTGCCTCTTCGCTGCAGGCAATGACCCATCTGGTTGCCTCTGGGTGCTTCTTTTTCGCTTCTGCTCGAGCAACAACTAACGCCGAAAGATTTCCTACGGTGCCGCCTTGCACAAAAACTCCACCGGCAGATTCAGGTAAACCAGCTAAATCAGATATCCACCGCAGCGCTTGGTTTTCGGCGAAGACTGCACCTGCACCTTCTTGCCATGAACCTCCATAGAGTGCGCTGGCACCGACTACTAAATCGAAAAGGTTTGCATACTCACTGGGAGCCGATGGAATAAAAGCTAAATTTCGAGGATGATCCGTTGAAATACAGGCCTTAGCAAGCACGCTCGTAAAGACTTCTAAAGCATCGTGGCCGCCAAGTCCCTTTGCCGTAATCGTGTTGCCTACTTCATTGAACAAATCTTCGGCTGTTCGTGGGCCATCTAGTGGGGGATCATTTTTTAGTCGATCTAAGCTGTAGGCCAAGATTTCAGCGGCAAGTGCCTCTACCTCTGCCGTGAACTCATGCATCTTTAGCCGCCTTTTTCACAATATTGCGCAGCATAGTTGGGAAAACAAATAAATGAAATGGTGAGACCGCATACCAATACAACTGACCACCTAAGCCACGTGGATAAAAAGTGGCCTCTTGTGTCACTTTAGTTTTCCCATCAACTTCTTCAACACTAAACTCCAGCCACGCTTTACCGGGTAAAACCATTTCAGCATATAGTTTTAAACGATGTCCTTGTTCTAACTCTGCTACACGCCAAAAGTCAACGCTCTCTCCTACGCGTAAATAATCTGGATCGCGTCGACCCCGTCGTAATCCGACTCCACCTACGAAACGATCTAGAATTCCGCGACCCCACCACAAGAAATCTGATCCAAACCAACCGTGCTCACCACCGATACCTTCAATCTGGCGCCACACTTTTTCACGTGAGACTTCTGTAATGGCTTCGCGGTGATCGCGCAAAATAGTTTCACCTGCCCAATCGGGATCACCTTGGGCCTTTTGCCATGGCGCAGTTGGCGAAGTCGCATCAGACCAACGAGTCTCTACATGGTGCTCAGTAATCTTTGATAGCGCAAGGTTTATTGCAGTTGCAACATCGGTTAAACCTTCAGATGGTGGCGGTATCAAAGCATCAATGCTTTTAGCAGGATCGGCAACAACTTCACTAATGAGTGAGCCAACAAGTGGTCGGGCCAATGCAGTGGGAACCGGTGTCACTAAACCAATCCATAAACTGGATAGCCCTGGAGTTAGTACTGGAACCTTAATAATCCATCGTTTCTTTAAGCCCGATAATTTGGCAAATTTCTGCATCATGTCGGCGTAGGTCAGTACTTCTGGTCCTCCGATATCAAAGACCTTTCCCACTGGCGTAGTTAATTCCGCTGCATTCTTTAGATAATACAAAACATCTCGAATTGCAATTGGGTGCGTTCGATTCATAACCCATTTAGGGGTCGTCATAATAGGTAAGCGATGCGTTAAGTGGCGCAACATTTCAAAGCTAGCCGAACCAGATCCAATAATAATTCCAGCGCGTAGCTCTAATACTGGAACCGACGTGCTGGCTAACTCACTGCCCGTTCGTGCGCGTGAGGCTAAGTGCTTACTTATATTAACGTCGTTAGCGATGCCACCTAAATAAACTATTTGCGATACCCCAGCGGCTTCGGCGGACTGAGCAAAATCGCGTGCCATCTGGGCTTCTATGTCGTGAAAATTTGGTCCTAAATTAATGGAGTGCAGCAAGTAATAAGCGGTGTGCACGCCAGCTAATGCTTTATCTAGATCAATTCGGTTCTCGGCGCTACCTTCGCTGATTTCTACCGATGATGCCCATGATTGGCCTTTCACCTTATTGCGATCACGCACCAAAATTCGAACGTCAAAGTTTTCATCGACCAGAGTACGAACTAAACGACCACCGACATAGCCCGAGGCGCCGGTGACTAGATACTTACGATTTTGAAAAGGCGCGCTCATGTTGCCAAGCCTAGACTTACTCCATGCAAAGCACACCTCAGAAGCCTCGTGTAGTAATACTGGGTGCTGGCTTTGGTGGCCTTACTGCCGCACGAGCGATGGCTGATTTTGCACATGTGACGGTTGTAGATCGTCACAACTTCCAAACCTTTTTGCCATTGCTGTATCAGGTATCTACTGCGGGTCTAGCAGCCGATCATGTTGCACACCCAATTCGCGGCGCACTGCGTAAATCCGGCGTTCAGTTTCGAATGGGATCTCCGATTTCAATTGATCACAAGAATAAATCAATAAAATTAGATAGCAGCGAAGTTTTGGAGTTTGATCAACTCATTGTCGCTTTGGGATCTGTGACTGCGGACTTTGGAATTCCGGGTGTTTTAGAGCACGCACTTGGCATGAAAAGCGTTAATGAGGCACTTCTAATCCGTTCAGAAGTAATGCGCAGGTTTGAAGATCTTTGCCGGTTTGAAGACGAGACAATCTTTTCAATTTCAGTCGTCGGTGGCGGACCAACGGGAGTTGAGATGGCTGGGGCTTTTGCAGAGTTAGTTCGCGGTCCGCTTAAGCATGATCAAGCCCATGCAGCTGATCATATAAAAATTAGTCTAATTGAGGCAGGCCCTCGAATATTGCCCATGTTTTCAGAGAAATTATCTGCCCATGCGAAAAAAGATTTAGAAAAACTTGGCGTGACGGTTCACTTGAATACTGCTGTTGCTGAAATCAAACCTCGATCAATTCTGATTAAAGATGGAAGCACAATTCTTTCGGAGGTAACAATTTGGGCCGCTGGAGTACAAGGTGAGCCAACTAGCCAAAAACTGAACCTTCCTCTCGTAAATACCCGCATTGATGTCGATAGCACGCTGCAGGTTAAGAACTACCCAAACATTTTCGCAATCGGTGATGTGGCCGGGTTTGTATCAGATGATGGTCGTTTTCTTCCTATGGTCGCACCCGTTGCTTTGCAGCAAGGAAGATTTATTGCTAAGCAGATAAGACGTTTAGCAAGTGGACAAGCGCTCGAGTCATTTAAATACATCGACAAAGGTTCGATGGCAACCATTGGACGCCATAAAGCAATTGTTGAAGTTAAAAGACTTCGTTTGGTTGGAGTTCCAGCTTGGTATGCCTGGTTATGGCTGCATCTATTCTATTTATTAGGCGGGCGCAACAAGATTGGCACCATGGCTGATTGGACATGGAACTATCTAACTTTTGATCGCGGTAACCGTCATATTATGGATTCTTTGTAATGCCATCAGCTTTTACAATGAGCAATAATCACTCAGTTCGCAGAACTAACAATCAACCGGAGTAATTTTTCCAGTTGCAACATCATAAATAGCTCCACCTACTGAAACTCCAGTATTGAGTAAACGATAGTTACGCACCATTTGTACATCTTCAATCAATGCAGCTTGTTGGTCGGCAACGGTTCTAAATTCAAGTTCTGATGTATCGATTCCATATTTGGTATCAATTTCGCGGTGGATCTCAGCTTCGTCGACTTGAGCCATTCGGCAATTTGTATGCGGCATAATCAAAATACGTTTTACACCCAGCAAATATGTTGCGAGCACTAAGGTTCGAAGTACGTCATCTGTTACGCGAGCGCCGGCGTTGCGCAAAATTTTGGCATCACCTGATCGCATGCCAACAACCGACAAAGGATTAATTCGTGAGTCCATGCACGTAACAATTGCTAAACCTCTTTGGGCTACGCCTGTTAACTCTGAATATTTAAAGGATTTAATATATTCATCGTTTGCAGCAATGGCATCGGCAAACTCTTCATAAGGAAAGCTGGACATAATTTCCCCTTCCAAATACAACGAGCCCCCCGTCAGGATTGAACTGACGACCTGCGCATTACAAGTGCGCTGCTCTACCACTGAGCTAGAGAGGCCTACGTGCGAACACGTATCTGGCCTTTCGACCAGCGGCAATTATGGCAGTGAGTTGCAAAAACTTGAAATCGAGATGAACCACTAGGCGCAGCGGTAGGTTAATCCCGTGAGATTAGGCGTATTAGACGTGGGTTCCAACACAATCCACCTGCAGGTGATGGACGCTCATATTGGCGCCCGCCCGTCTCCGACTACCAATTTCAAGGTCGAACTTCGCTTAACACAGTATCTCAATAAGTCTGGCACGATCTCGATTGAGGGCATCAAAGCCCTCCATGAAGCGATCGCTAGTGCAGTTGCCCACGCTCACGAGAATAGCGTAGATGAGATTTTGGCCTTTGCAACATCTGCCGTCAGAGAAGCAAAAAATGGCGCCTCCATCATTGAAGAGATAAATGAAAGACATCAAATTGATTTACAAATTCTAACTGGCGATGAAGAAGCACGTATGACTTTTCTTGCAGTGCGACGATGGTTGGGATGGTCTGCCGGCAAACTCTTGATCCTCGATATCGGAGGTGGATCATTAGAGATCGCCTCTGGAATTGATGAGAGCCCTGAAGCCACACTCTCTTTACCGTTAGGTGCTGCACGCATGACAAGAGATTTCCTCAGTGGAGATCCTTACTCACCCAAAGATGTGAAGCTCTTGCAAAATTATGTGGCAGATACTCTTGAGAAAAAGCTGCCTGCAATTCTTCGCTCCCACGACGCTAATCACTTTGTTGCAACCAGTAAAACATTTCGAACACTAGCTCGACTATCAGGACATTGGTTTAATGAGAATCCTAAGTACTTAGAGCTCGCCAATTTAGAGGCGATGACTTCAAATCTTGTAGGTATGACTGATAAGGCGCGTGCTGATTTGCCGGGGGTTTCTGAAAGTAGAGCTCAACAAATTGTCGCAGGAGCAATCGTCGCGCGCTCGGTAATGGCTATATTAGATATTGATAGAGTTGAAATTTGTCCTTGGGCGTTACGTGAGGGAGTTGTTTTACGAAGGTTAGATTGGTTGCAGGGCTAACTTAGGTTGCAGGGGCTTCAATCCAGTCAATTGCAATTATTTCACCATCTCGATGGTGCAGGACCCACGCCTCAGCCGGCTTTAACTCTTGGTCTAACTGTTTAAAATTCTTCTTACCAATTAATTTCTTAAGTAGTTTTGGCAAAATCGGATTATGGCTGCAAATAATGGCGCTATGGCCAGCATCCATAAGATCTTGGGCGTAATCCAGTGCCGCCTCTTTATCCTTAGCAAAGCGGTATTCGCTCAAATCGGTAGAGAAAATCGGATGCATATTCAATGAACGTGACATTGGCTCGATGGTTTCAATACAACGCATCGCATCGGATGAATGAACCTGCTCGATTCCATATGGAAGAAAGTTGGTAAGAATTCTCTTTGCCTGAAGCTGTCCAAGGTGAGCCAGAGGCCGATCTCCGTCATCTCCATCCCAGTCTTCGCGCTTAACTGCTTTGGCATGGCGAAGTAAAACCAATGGAGTTGTGCCGGTTCCAAATTCAAGAAAGAAATCAATCACTGATCTGTCATCATCCAACGTCAGTTTTTTCCGCGCATCTGCCGGGCTATGCCACTCAATTAGGTCAACCTCTAAGGGATCAGGTTTGCCCGTTGGCTCTTCGGCGGCTTGTGCAGACCAATACTTTACAATTTTGGAGATTCCGTCGACAACATAGGTCACTTCGCCAAGCTCTGGTCCAAAGATCGATGTGTATCCAGTCTCTTCCATTAACTCGCGATATGCGCAAGCAATCATCGATTCGCTTCCATCTCGTTTTCCCTTAGGAAGTGACCAATCGTCATAACGTGGTCGATGAATCAATGCGACTTCAATCTTTTTCTTTACCCCGTAGCGCCACAAAACAGCACCAGCAGCATAAATAACCAAGCTTTCGTCGCTCATATCCGACCCATTCTATGCATAGTGGTTAATCATCATTGTGTGCAGATCACGCAGCGGATTGCCATCACCGTCGGTACTGCTTCGAACCCATTCGGTTCCAGTTAATTTCCAACTTGCAGTCTCTGCCGATAAACCAAGGTCGATAATCCATTGCAATCTTTGGTGGTGATCTTTTTTATCAACACGAATTAAACTTTCAACACGTCGATCTAAGTTACGCCCCATTAAATCCGCACTTCCAATCCAATATTCGTCATCTCCACCATTTGTAAAATGGAAGATTCGAGAATGTTCTAAGAAGCGACCAAGTACCGACTTAACAGTAATATTTTCAGATAGCCCAGCAATGCCTGGTTGTACTGCGCAAATACCACGAATCAAGAGCTCTATTTTCACGCCGGCTTGTGATGCTTCATAAAGTTTAGTGACAAAAGTTTCATCTAGAATCGAATTAAGTTTGAATTGGATTCCTGCTGGCTTGCCAGCTTTCGCAAAATTAATTTCGCGATCGATCCGCTCATTTATTCCAGATCGCAATGTTCGAGGAGCAACTAGCAGGCGCGAATAGGTTGATTGCGGAGCAAAGCCTGACAGTTGATTGAACAACTTAGTTAAGTCTTCAGTCAACTCTGCATCTGCACTTAGGATTCCTAGATCCTCATACATGCGAGCGGTCTTTGGATTGTAGTTTCCAGTCCCAATATGACAGTAGCGACGAAGTCCCTGCGGCTCATCGCGCACAACTAAAGATAGTTTGGCGTGCGTCTTTAAGCCCATCAGGCCATATACAACATGCACGCCGGCAGCTTCTAGTTTTCTAGCCCAGCGAACATTTGCCTGCTCATCAAATCGGGCTCGGATTTCAATAACAGCCAATACCTGCTTGCCTGCCTCGGCGGCCTCGATAAGAGCTTCAATGATCGGTGAGTCACCGGATGTCCGATACAGAGTCTGTTTAATAGCTAAAACATGTGGGTCTTGGGCCGCACTTTGCAGAAAGTGAACGACTGAAGATGTGAAGGACTCATAGGGGTGATGCAGAAGGATTTCGCCCTGTCGAATAGCTGAGAAGAAAAGATCTGAATCCTCTGAATCAACTTCAGCCAGAGCTTTTGCCGTGTGCGACCTAAAGCTTTCAAATTTCAATGCAGGTATTCCTAAATCTGCAATTTTGTTTAAAGCCGTTAGGTCCAGTGGCGCTGGTACATGAATAATATTCTCTTCATTAATGCCAAGTTCATTAGCTAACTTTTCAACTAGCTTTGCGCCTACACCTTTTTCGATTTCAAGTCGTACCGGTGGACCAAAGCGGCGGCGGGCTAACTCTTGTTCTAATGAAAGCAGAATGTCTTCAGACTCATCTTCATCAAGCTCTATGTCTTGGTTTCGCGTAATGCGAAATGTGTAGTGATCCTCAATAACCATTCCCGGAAATAGTTCTTGCAAATGAATCGCTATTAGATCCTCAATAGGCAAAAACCTACTTGTTCCATTCTTTGATGTTGCAATGAATCTAGGAAGAATTTCGGGAACTTTAACGCGGGCGAAGAACTCTTCTTGTGTTTTGGGATTCTTAACCATGACCGCTAAGTTCAACGATAGGCCAGAAATATATGGAAATGGATGTGATGGATCAACAGCCAATGGAGTTAATACTGGAAAAATCCGATCTTGAAATAACTTACTAACGTATGTCAACTCATTTTCACTGAGATCATCCCAATGGACAAACTCAATTCCCTCATTTTTTAGCTTAACAAGAATGTCCTTATGAAATACCTCGGACTGACGATCAACTAAAGCCCTGGTTCGGATAGAGATTTCCTGCATCAGATCCTGTGGTGTTATGCCAGCAACATTGGCATCGGTAATATTATTTTCGAGTTTGCTCATCAATGTGGCCACGCGCACCATGAAAAACTCATCCAAGTTTGACGAGAAAATAGCTAGAAAACGCACTCTTTCCAGAAGGGGTACACGTGGATCCTCGGCCAGCTCTAACACTCGCTGGTCAAAGGAGAGCCAGCTGAGCTCTCGATCTGTAATATTTTCGAACTTCACGTTGAGATACTCCTCCTCCAAAGTGAACTTTGCATGTCCGTAGCGTAACCATCAAGCAAACCTGGCGCGATTTCCACTCATTGGTTGACGATGGCAGACTTAAGCCTGTGATTACGAACTATTGGATGAGCCCAGAGACTAATTCAGTTAATCGCTTGCCCATGCTTAATCTGGAGCATCTGGAAAAAATCTCGCTCGATGGAGTCTGGCGTTTTCAGCTCCTACACAGCCCAACGCATCGCGTTGGCAAGAAATGGGCGCAAATCCCAGTCCCCGGCCTATGGACTATGCAGCCTGAGAGCGAAGTCTTTTTCGACAAACCAATTTATACGAACGTTCAGATGCCTTTTGAGGAACAACCTCCCTTTGTTCCAGCAGAAAATCCACACGGTGTGTACGAACGTGATTTTGATGTGCCTGATAGCTGGATGTCTAAGCGCGTAATTTTGCACTTAGGTGGATATGAATCAGTAGTACTTGTTTTTATAAATGGCACTGAAGTTGGCATGTCTAAAGATTCACGTTTAGCAGCTGAATTTGATGTCACCAAGTTTCTGACACGCGGGCGCAATACAGTACGCATCGATGTTACGAAATGGTCTGATGCGACTTACATTGAGGATCAAGATCAATGGTGGCACGGTGGAATCACTCGCTCTGTAAAACTCTTTGCAACTAATAAAGTTTATATTGAACGTTTTTATACTACGCCGGGCTTAGAAATCGATTCTACGACCGGAACGCTAGATATTCGTGCAAACATAGCTTCGATAGATAACATCTCAACTGATGGTTATTCCCTGCGTGTGAGTATTGAAGAGTTGCCTAAAGTTAAGTCGGCTCACATCAGCAAAACTTTGAAAGATTTTGTTGCCCCATTATGGACAGAGCGCAATGAAGAGCTTAAGAGTCAAACTGACGCGTATTTTCACGGTAAATACTGGCATGGAAAGATGCCTGAGAATGTTGCACAAACAATTGCCCAGACAGAACCATGGCCAGCTGGTGAGATTCATCTGAACACTCGCATACCAGCGATTAAGCCGTGGTCGGCTGAAAACCCACATTTATATACACTTCATATTGAGTTAATCGATCCTGCTGGCAATATCGTTGAAGTTTCGCGACAGAAGATCGGTTTTAGAAGCGTTGAAGTAAAAGGTCGCGACCTTTTGGTCAACGGCAAAGCAGTAATTTTTTATGGTGTTAATCGCCATGATTTTAATCGCTTTACTGGACGTGCATTAACTCGCGAGGATATGCGCGAAGATCTGTTGGAGCTCAAGCGATGGAACTTTAATGCGGTGAGAACTTCGCACTATCCAAATGATGCTGCCTTCTTAGACTTGTGCGATGAACTTGGCTTCTATGTAATTGGTGAAGCCAATATTGAATCTCATGCTTTTATTACTTCTATATGTAATGACACAAAATACATGTCAGCTTTTGTAGAACGCGTCGGTCGTATGATTCAGCGCGATATTCACCACCCAGCTGTAGTGCTGTGGTCGTTAGGAAATGAATCTGGTGCAGGCACAAATCATGAAGCTGCAGCAGCCTATGCTCGCAGCTTTGACCCTTCTCGCCCGTTGCACTATGAGGGTGGAATCCGTGGAAACTGGATGGGCAGCCACTCCTTAACCGACATTATCTGTCCTATGTATCCTGAGATTAGCGCTATAAAAGATTACGCAACATCGGGTAAGCAGGATCGACCATTGATTATGTGCGAGTACTCACATGCAATGGGCAATAGCAACGGAACCTTGGCTGAATATTGGCAAGTGATCGAATCGACTCCGGGCTTACAAGGTGGATTTATCTGGGAGTTCTGGGATCACGGCCCAGTACAAACTTTGCCTGATGGTAGTAAGCGAAATGCTTACGGCGGAGATTATGGCGAGAAGAAACATGATGGAAATTTCTGTTGCGATGGGATGGTATTTCCAGATCGCACCGCTAAGCCTGCTATGCATGAGTTTAAAGCGATTGCCGCTCCCGCATCGATTGCACCGGTCAAATCAGCGGCTGGCCAATACACGTTATTTAATAAGCATTTCTTCAAGGATTTAGGTGAGTACGAACTCCATTGGTCAATAACTCGCGATGGCTTAATTAGTGATAGCGGCCGTATCAAACTTGCAAAAGTTGGGCCACGAAAGAGCGTGGTATTTAAAGTTACGTCGAAGTTTCTGACTAAACCCGATGGCCTAGGAGAGCGATTTATCAACTTCTCCTTAGTTCGCAGTGCAAGTACCGCATGGTCACCATCAATGGCAGAGGTTGGATGGAGTCAATGCCCGCTTCCTTCTCGTTCGCTAAAAGTTGCCGCATCTAAACATTCTGATCTATTTATAAACTGCGTAGATGATTCCGGTCAGATTGTTCTGCCATACGGAGTTATAGCTCCACAACTTTCACTGTGGAGAGCACCAACCGATAATGATCGAATCGGGCATATGGCAACTAAGTGGGCGCGTTGGGGCTTGCGTGATATTGAACGTACCGATTGCGTTGTCTCACAAAATAACACCAGCGTAAAGATTACAAATATGTGGCAGACAAGTACGGGTATCGATATCAAACATACTCAGGTTATTACCCCCGTTGCCGATGGTTTTAGAGTCAAAGAGAGCGTTGTTCTGCCAAAGGTCTTAAACGATGTTGCGCGCGTTGGATCAAACTTTGAACTTGAGGGAAGTTTGGCGGATCTGACATGGTTTGGAACTGGCCCTAATGAGACCTATCCAGATCGCACAATTGCTCGTGTTCATCGCTATATGTCTACGGTCGCTCATCAATACATTCCATATGTACGGCCACAAGAAAATGGTGGGCACAATGGCGTACGTTGGTTTGAGTTAACAGATGCATCTGGGAATGGAGTTCGCTTCCAGTTGGCTAAGCCCATGCAAGTATCGGTGACTCCTAATCGCGCAGTTGATCTAGCTGATGCAACTCACGATGTTGAAGTCAATGCCTGCGGACAAATCGTTGTACATATCGATGCGGCGCATCGTGGAGTTGGTACTGCTTCATGTGGTCCAGATACATTGCCGGCATACATTATTAAGCCAGGTACACATACGTGGGAATGGGTTGTGACTTCAATCTAAGTGTGCGAGTGGCCAATGTATTGCAATTGGATATTTACAGCTTCGCCCATCACCCGATGATTTTCCACGGGCTCGTCGCCATAACCATGGCAGTGCAAAGGTTATAAACCACAGAGCTGTAATAATTGTTCGCAGAGCAAGGTGTTTTTCTTTTACAGGGGGCAGTGGTTCGCGCCAAGCTGGATCAAATGGAAGACCTATTAATTCAAGTACTGCTTGTGCAACACGATCATGACCCATTGCATTTAAGTGCAGACGATCAAAAGCCAAAAATCTGCGATCGCCGAAAGCGGGTTCTTCATTGGCATCGGCAATAATTGCTCCAACTTCAGCACCTACCGCACGAACATTTCTATTGAACTCCCTAAAGCGCGTCTCCCACAACTTTGCTGAACGACCTTTGTTTCCTGTTTTCTCTAAAACCGTAAACAACATTACCGTTGCACCCGATGCAGCCAAGCGTCGTACGGCATCGGCATACAGTGGCAGTACTAAATCTGCTCGGTAGTTTGGTCTAATCACGTCGTTGGCACCTGCGTGAAAAGACAAAAGTGTTTGAGGTCCTGTCACCTGCGCGATAGCTGCATCAATTTGTTCATCAACTACTTGTTGAACTAACTTTCCGCGTACCGCAAGATTGGCATAGGTAAAATCTGGATGATGAGCGGCCATAACATCGGCAGTGCGATCTGCCCAGCCCCTGTAATGACCATACTTTTTTTCATCGGACATGCCTTCGGTATAAGAATCCCCCAGCAAAATAAAACGTTCAAAAACCACGACTATTACCCCTTGCGGCGTGCCTGATCTACCCAGAAAAGAGCGATCGCTGTTGCAACGCTGGCGTTAAGAGATTCAGTCGTTGCGCTGATTGGAATTGAAATAACAAGGTCGCACTTTTCGCGGGTCAAGCGCGCTAAGCCTTTTCCTTCGCTACCTACAACGATCATGATCGCCTCAGTTGCAACTTTCATCGAACTAATGACATCCTCAGATTCTCCATCTAGACCAACGACGAAGAGGCCTTCTTTCTTTGCTGCATCAATTGTGCGTGCAAGGTTGGTGACCTGAGCGATAGGTAAACGTGCAGCGGCACCCGCCGATGATTTCCACGCAGATGCAGTCATAGATGCGGCGCGACGCTCAGTCATGATGACGCCTGCTGCACCAAATGCTGCAGCGCTTCGAATGATTGCACCTAAGTTACGTGGATCGGTTACACCATCCAGAGCAACGATAAGTGCTGGATACTTTGCGCGTTGCATAATCTCTTCAAAGCTTGAATATTGAAATGGTTTAATAGCCAGAATAATTCCCTGACTATTGGGTGAGATGCCTTCAACTTCGGCGCGATGTGCTTCACGAATTGGAAGACCTAAATGCAGCGCTAATTTGAGAGACTCTGCAACGCGATCATCTACCTCGATACTGCGTGCAACTAATAACTCAGTGGCTGGAACAGACTCACGTAGCGCTTCTAAAACGGCGTTACGACCGGCAACGATTTCACCACGCGGTCGATCACCACGCGGAGCGCGAGTTGTGCGAACCTCTTTGCCGTCGGTTTTTCTAACAACTTTGCTATCGGATTTTTTAGCAACGGCCTTCTTGCGCTTAGCTGCGGCGTGATACGGACGATCTTCAGCCTTAGGGGTTGGGCCTTTGCCAGTTAAGCGTTTTTTATTTTTCCCGCCGGTACCTGTTGTGGGTCCCTTTTTAGAGGCACGAATTGCGCCTTTGCGAGATGAATTTCCGGCCATCGTTAGCTCTTTTCCATAATCGACCAACGTGGCCCTTGTGCAGTGTCTTCAATTGTAATTCCTAAATCAAGCAGTCCATCACGGATGGAATCCGAAGCGGCAAAATCCTTACGCAGGCGAGCGGCGGCACGTTCTTTCAGTGCAAGCTGAACAAGACCATCCATCACCTTCGTGAGATCACTTGAACCTTGCCCTGCAAAGTTGGAATCATATGGATCGCAACCGAGAATCGATAAAGCCCCACGAATCTCAGCGGCATTTAACTCAATTGCTCCACGATTATTGTCAGTAATGGCTTGGTTTCCGGCGCGCAAGTTTTCAGAGATTGATGCAAGGCCAGCAGGCACCGCTAAATCATCATTCATCGCATCGGTAAATGCTTCACTCATTGTTAAAGCAGGCGTTGTGCCCAGAATTTCAGTAGCACGCTTTAAGAAGTTTTCGATACGTCCAAATGCCACCGCAGATTCAGCCAGAGCAGATTCAGAGTATTCAAGCATCGAACGATAATGCGCGCTTCCTAAATACCAACGCAGTTCAATCCCACGAACTTTTTGCAGAATAACTTCCACCTGCATAGTATTTCCAAGGGACTTACTCATCTTTTCACCTGCTTGAGTTACCCATGCATTGTGTAACCAGCGTTGAGCAAATCCATAACCTGCCGCCTCTGATTGCGCCATTTCATTTTCATGGTGCGGGAAGACTAAATCTAAACCTCCGCCATGAATATCAAAGCTCTCACCTAAATATGCATGCGCCATCGCTGAACACTCAAGGTGCCAACCAGGACGACCTGCACCCCATGGAGTCGGCCACGAAGGTTCGCCAGGTTTAGCTGCTTTCCATAACGTAAAATCGCGAACATCTTTTTTAAATCTCTCATCAGCATCGGCGGCTGGCTGCAAATCATCAACATGTTGCCGAGAAAGTGTTAAGTATCGCTTTAATTTACGGACTTCTAGATAAACATCTCCATTGCCAGGTGCATATGCGCTGCCATTATCAATCAGTATCTGCATAAGCTCGACCATCTGAGTGATGTGTCCAGTTGCCCGCGGTTCATATGTTGGTGGTAAAACATTTAGTGCGGCAAATGCTTGCGTAAACGCGCGCTCGTATTTCAACGCTAATGCCCACCACGGCATATTTTCATGCGGTGCTTTTTGCAAAATTTTGTCGTCTATATCTGTGATGTTACGAATGAAGGTTACGTTGTAACCACTATGTGTTAACCAGCGTTGTAAAATATCAAAATTAATTGCGCTACGAACATGGCCAATATGAGGGGCGCCTTGGACCGTTGCGCCGCAAACATAGATAGATACTTCACCTGGCTTAAGTGGGCTAAAAACGCCGACTTCGCGTGTTGCGGTGTCGTATAAATTCAGTGCGGACATTTCTTAATTCTACAGCTTGTAGACCAAAGCGCTTGCAACTGCCGCAATACCCTTACCTTCACCCGTTAATCCCATGCCATCAGTAGTGGTTGCCGATACTGAAACAGGTACACCGCCCAGAGCCTTTGATAACGCCTCGATAGCTTCGGCTCGACGATTACCTATCTTTGGCTTATTGCCAATAATTTGGACGGTTACATTTGAAATCGCATACCCTGCATCAGTAACTAATGTGAGAGTTTGTTGCAAGAGCACAAAGCCCGATGCATCAGCATACTCTGGGCGATCGGTTCCAAAATTACTTCCTAAATCACCTAAACCAGTCGCGGCAAAGAGTGCATCACAAATTGCATGGGCTGCAACATCGCCATCTGAATGGCCATCAACACCGACTTCATTTGGCCAATTCAGACCAGCCAGCCATAGCGTGCGGCCAGCGCCAAATGCGTGCGCATCAGTGCCAACTCCGGTTCTATAACTGCGGTTAAATCCTAGAAAAGCAAGGGCGTTATCTAAATCTGCAGGGGTAGTAATTTTCAAAGCTCTATCTTCACCATCAATGACGATTACGCTGCCGCCAAGTAATTCAATGAGTACAGCATCATCGGTTGCCTCTTTGCCGCTCTCATGTGCATCTCGAAGCATTTGAGTTGAAAAACCTTGGGGAGTTTGTATGCGGCGAAGAGTGGAGCGATCAAGGGTTGCAGTTACTTGCCCCGCACCATCGATTGATTTAACGGTATCGACTTCAAGTAAACCAGGAACCACAGCCGAGTATCCACTGCGCAATGTTGCAATCACTCTTTGAGCTAAATCAGTAGTGGCAAGTGCTCGTGCAGCATCATGTACTAATACAAACTCGCTGGTTACATGAGCTAAAGCATTGCGCACGCTAGCCGAGCGAGTTAAACCACCTGAAACAACGGTGATTCCACCGCCTGCTAACTCACTTATTTGTTGTTCAAAACCTACAGGAGCGGCAATAATTATTTGATCGACAACAGGGGCAAGAGCGGTGATTGCATGCGCCAACAAGGTGCGATCACCAAGTTGAATTAATGCCTTTGGATATCCTGCGCCAAATCTTTCACCACTGCCTGCTGCGGCAATGATGGCGCTTACAGACATAGTTTAGGAAGCGAGAACCTCGTCAAGGATTACTGCAGCCTTTTCTTCATCAGTGCGCTCAGCAAGAGCGAGCTCTGAGATAAGGATCTGCTTCGCCTTGGCGAGCATGCGCTTTTCACCAGCTGATAGACCACGGTCTAGATCGCGACGGTATAAATCGCGAACAACTTCGGCGACCTTAATAACATCTCCCGATGCCAACTTCTCAAGGTTTGCCTTGTAACGACGTGACCAGTTGGTTGGTTCCTCTGTATATGGCTGACGTAATACGTTAAATACTCGATCTAGTCCGGCAGAATCAACAACATCGCGAACACCAACGAGGTCAATATTTTCTGCAGGAACTCTAACTGTTAGGTCTCCTTGCGCGACTTTCAACACTAAATAGGTCTTTTCTTCACCTTTGATCACACGAACTTCTATCGCTTCGATAAGAGCTGCTCCGTGATGAGGATAAACAACGGTTTCGCCGACCTTAAATGTCATGTGTTGCCCTTCGCTAGAGGGTCAATTGTACCAGCGATTTCTGACCCAGTCACCTTGCCATAACTGGCGTAATAACAGCGTATTCAACTACTTATTTCATATGAGAGAATAACGCTCATGCGCCGCATATTAATTGCACTTATTTCATCAGCATTAGCATTGACATTATCAGCATGTGGTGCTGGGTTTAATGCTTCAACACGACAAGTTACTCAAGTAACCGATGGAGTAGAAAACGCAATTACTAAAGATGGCAACAACATCAAGCTGCGCAATATTCTTGTTGTAGAAACTGCACTAGGTGCAGGAGTACTTGTTGGAACTCTTGTTAACTCTAATTCTGAGGACGATGCACTTCTTGGTGTAGCTATAAACGGCCAAGTGGCAACAATTACAGGAAAAAATACAGTGAATGAAAATTCGCCAGTTATTTTTGAAGGCGCGTCAGCAAATGCTAAAGCTGTAGTTCCAGTTCTTGGAGCTAAGGCAGGATCACATGTTCAAGTAACTTTGTTCTTTGCGCGTGCTGGTGAAATCACTGTTCTGGCAATAATTCGCGCACCAATAGATGAATATGTTGGAGTTAGCGCTTAATTACTTCTTGCCTTGATTTGCAACTGCAGTGATTGCATCTTTAGCTGCCTCTGGATCTAAATACTCTCCGCCTTTAACAATTGGCATTAAATCAGCATTGAGTTTGTAATACAAAGGAATTCCGGTGGGAATATTTAATCCAGCTATATCTGCATCACTGATGCCATCTAGGTGCTTCACAAGTGCGCGCAGCGAATTTCCGTGAGCTGTCACTAGTACACGCTTGCCCTTCTTTAGATCTGGAACGATTGATTCGTGCCAATAAGGCAGCATCCTCTCAATGACATCTTTAAGGCACTCAGTCTTTGGTGCGGTGATGTCGGCATATCGAACATCATGGCTTTGCGAAAACTCATCATTGTCATCGATCGGCGGAGGTGGAACGTCAAAAGAGCGACGCCACAGGGCAAACTGCTCTTCGCCATACTGGGCCAGCGTTTGCGCCTTATCTTTGCCTTGCAGTGCTCCATAGTGTCGCTCATTGAGGCGCCAACTGCGCTGGACTGGAATCCAGTGGCGATCGCAGGCATCTAAAGCTAACTGCGATGTATGAATCGCACGGCGCAACAGTGAAGTGTGAAGCAGATCCGGCAGCAGATTTCGTTCAGCTAATAACGCTCCACCACGACGGGCCTCTTCTTCACCCTTGGTAGATAAGGCAACGTCAACCCAGCCAGTGAAAAGATTCTTGGCATTCCATTGGGATTCACCGTGGCGAAGAAGGATTAGTTCGTAGTTGCTCATGAGCACATCCTAAACCAAATGTTTGAAAGCCTCTAAATTAGCTAATGACTCACCTCGTGATACCCGCCAGGCCCATTCGCGGCGAATTGCATTGGCAAATCCCAGTTCAAGTAGAGGATTAAAAGATGAATCAGAGATCTGAAGTACGGTTCCAACTAATCGATCTATTTCGCGATCGGTCACAGCCGATAAAGGAAGCCTTCCAACTAAGAAAATATCACCTTGTTCGTTGGTGGCAAAGGCAACGCCGTACAGCGATGCATTTTTAGCAAGACACCAGGCATGCACGGCAGCTTCATTGTCATCTGGCTTTCGAATCACAAATGCATTGATACTCAATGAATGATCTCCGACAATAAGTGCGCAGTGAGTCTGCAATTTCTTCTCACCAGGCAAAGTAATCAAAAATGTATTGTCATCTCGCTTTTCAAACTCAAGGTCATGTGAATCTAGAAACTCTTCAATTGTAATTCGAGGATCAATTGCAGCCATTACTGTCCGGAAATCTTTCTGGCATGCTGAGCTTCAGTGATAACTTGATCATAAATATCCAACGTTCCACGCGCAGTTGCATCCCACCCAAAGTGTGAGGCATGTTCAACTGCTCCCATAGACAACAGTACGCGCCGCTGTGGCTCTTGCAGTAAGCGGGCAATTACCGATGACCACGCTTTAGGATCATGCCCATCAACTAATACACCCGATATTCCATCTGCTACCGCTGTGCGTAAACCGCCTACTGCAGTTGCAATTACCGGCGTTCCACATGCTTGTGCTTCAAGGGCTACTAAGCCAAAAGACTCCGAATAACTGGGAACACATACTAAATCTGCGGCGCGATACCACTGGGGCAGTTCGGCGCGCGGAACTGGTGGTGCAAAACGCACAACATCATCGATACCCAACCATGTAGTTAACTCTTGCAAACGTTCAACTTCTTCGGTGTTAGCCCCTGACGCTCCGCCAATAATATTTACGATTAATTTCGAACGCATCAGTGGAGAGTGTTTTACTAATTCAGAAGTTGCACGGATTAATACTTCGGGACCTTTATGCGGCTGAATTCGCCCAACAAAAGTTACTACTAAAGCATCTTGTGGGGTACCAATACTTTCGCGTGCAGTTTTGCGACCTTGTCCGGGGGTAAATGTGTACAGATCAACGCCAGGGGCAACAACATGAACAATGTCCGGGCAGGCCTCGTATAAGGAGACCAAGCTGGCTGCCTCAGAGTCAGTGTTAGCAACCAAGGCTTGAGCAGCCGCTGCCACTTGGGTTTCGCCTTGCACGCGAATCATTGGCTCTGGGCTTTCACCTTCAGCTAAATTCAAATTCTTAACACGCGCCATAGTGTGCATGGTGTGAACTAGTGGGATCCCAAGTTCGGCGGCGGCAGGCATGGCAACTTTTCCCGAAATCCAATAGTGCGAATGAATCGCATCATAGTTTTCATTTCGAACGATGCGTAAAAACTCTTTAGAAAGTCCCAAAATATGTGCGGGTAACTGTTCTTTAGTTAAGTGTCCGTGGCCACAATCAAAATAGCGAACTCGAACACCTTTAGATATTTCAACTATCTCAGGCTGATCTGTTTCGGTACGGCGTGTAAAAATATCAACCTCAACACCCATTGCCGCCATACGTCGGGCCGATTCGACAACATAGATATTCATTCCACCTGCATCGCCAATACCCGGCTGATCCAGTGGAGATGTGTGCACCATTACGATGGCTATGCGCCCGTTCATGGCCTAAGGGTACGACTAGTTAGAAAGTTGCGCGAATGGAACCGACTATCTGATCCCCGCCATAGACTTTTTCTAACTCAATGTTGGCATCAACACCCAATAACTTCAATCCAGCAACGGTAATAGCCTCACGTGGTCGCAGGCCCCCGTCATTTACTTTAAAAGCATACGTACGGCCATCTGGCACAGATGCCACCATTATCGATTCAGCGCCACTCTTCATAAACACTCCAGGAACATTTTTCATAATCTTTGTAGACATTCGATTAGGCCCTGCAACCATCTCTGGAAAATCTCTGCACGCCTGCACAACACTTTGATGCACTGGATCTGCTGAAATCGTTAACGCTCTGATTGCACGCGCAAGACCAATA
>Ga0114977_10000740_pt1 | contig 21674 bp, 19 predicted proteins | sample S_130805_MF_Meta_FD_87026 | JGI IMG/M metagenome (GOLD analysis project Ga0114977, IMG submission 87026) | Freshwater microbial communities from Lake Simoncouche, Canada to study carbon cycling - S_130805_MF_MetaG | ecosystem: Environmental > Aquatic > Freshwater > Lake | place: Lake...
ATTTACATGTGTGAAAAATCAATGCTACTTAGTCATATTTAATAAGTTTACCACTTCCGGAGTTTGTGCCGGATATTTCAGGTGGATTTCCCCGGTAATATATATTTCCCAGGCCCATAATTTCGTATTCGAGGTGGTGAAAAACGTTGACATAGCAATCGTTGGTGCTGGAATTCCGCATAAATAAGAATCCAGACTCAAGGTCAAGGCAATGAAATGGACCATAGCCGTTAGAAAAGATAAAATTCACCCCCGTTTTGCCACTAATATTCATGTCGACCGATCCGTTAATAATACTAAGTTTTGATATTCCTGTCTTAATAAATAAATTAATATACCCTGATCCACCGGTTGATGATATTGTTAGTGAATCTTCGCGTATAGTATCAGTATTGCTTACTGTGCTGGTTGCCTTGTATTGCAGTTCGAGTAAATGCGGCAAAGTTACGTAGGCATTGATTTTCTTATCGTAAGAGCGTAACCAGTTGACTGTGTTGTTATTCTTGATTGTCAGCGTATTGTCAGTTACTGAAGTTTCGACTGCAGGCAATACATTTGTACCTCCTTCGAGCTTTATGCTATAGGAACTTCCCTGGGAAATAATAAGGTTAACATCGTCGTTCAGGTTAATTTTTGTGAACCCCTCTCCATTTGGCCTGGTAATAGTTACTGTTTCCCCCGTGCTTTTCGCAAAATCGAGAAAACTATCTTTCCCGCAAGAAGCCAGCAAAAAGGTTAGTAAAACAAAAAACAGAAAGGAAAGCCTTTTCTTTTCCATGTTTTCGGAAACGGGGGTTGTATGGGGTTGCCTTATCATATTTTCTTGCTGTAAATCCAGGGTAATTTGTAGCCCAATCCTATGCCGACAAAGTCAGCCTGCCCGAAATGAGTGCGGAGGGTAAGATTTGCAAAAATCTGCGGCGTGATATCGTATTCGAGACCCAGCTTAAAATAGATGTTTTGTGGAGCCATCAGTCCTTTTAAATAGAATCCAAGTCCAAAATTGTAGGATAGTTTCGACATGCTGAGCCTGTATACCGGTCCGATACCAAATCGCAACAAATCACGATTATAATCATGTTTCACTTCATTGAGCTTTGCGAAATAAAAATCAGATTCATCATAAGTGAAATCGAATCCGATCCCGACACTGCTTTTGAACGAAAATTGTTTCATCACGGTTCCAAAGAAGTTGTATATCATAAACTTCTGACCGTAATCACTGCCCATATCTTTGTATGCAACAGTTGCCCCTGCCGCAAGGTCAATCGATTTTGTCCCCGGAAACTCAAATTTATAGAGCGAAGGCATTATTTTTTTGCTTAAGTAGGTATTTTGCTTACTCAGCCGGTACGCAAAGGCTAAATTTACCGAAGGCGTATTGATCCCATAATTTGGCGTTTTGGTCGATCCGTTTGAGAAATGCATTAGCGCAAGGCCTACTGCCACATTCATCCTGGGGTTTATCCTCCAGCGGTATTCGCCCATCAGGTTTATGGCTGCATTTATATGCGAACCTATGGCTATATACTTGTAGTTCTCGAGCCTGTCGAACCGCTTTGTCAGGTATGCAAGTCCCAGGCCTACTCTGAAGTTGATTTCATGTTTTCCGTTTCGTACTATGGGATAGTTAACATAGGGGAATATGGCATTGGCACTACCCAGAAATTGAGAGCTGCCCATTTGTGAATACCAGCAGCTGATTCCAATGATAGGGTATCCGTACATGGTCTGCCATCGCTCGCGACCATAAGTTTCTTTGCCTAAATTAATCTCGAAGGCAGGGAAATGCGCATTGAAAATTTTCATTTCAAGATGGTGGTTTATCATGAAACCATAGTTTGCGCGACCTTCGAGTAGCAGGTTTGAGCCCCAAAGCTTATGCTGAGCCTTTGCCGGTACTTTTATAAGTACAAGCATAACTATCAGTACGACAATTGCTTTACCTTTGTTTTGAGGCATTATGCTGCGATTAAAAAAAATGGCCTGTAAAAGGCCATCCGAATAACGCAAAATTACAGCCATTCGTGCATCTTACAAAGTTTTTATTTCACATTACAGCTTTTTTTGCGAACAGGTGTTGTTCGTAAGTGCTTTGCTGTATGAATAGTTGATGGAAAATTGCCTCTGTTTTCATCTGTTTTCGTACCGGAATTCACAATTTTCACTACTTATGAACCATTGGCAAGCGGGCTTTAATCATTGTGTACCTTTGTAAAAAAGAAATCTGAAATGGATCAACGACTGATAGAATTTGAGCGGCTGCTAAAAATTATGGATGAACTCAGGGCGCAGTGTCCATGGGATAAGGAACAGACTTTTGATTCGCTCAGGCATCTGACCATAGAAGAAACCTATGAACTTTCGGATGCCATACTCGAAAAGAATCCGGATGAAATACGCAAGGAACTTGGCGACCTGATGCTGCACCTTGTTTTTTATGCCAAACTGGGCGAAGAAGCCGGAAAATTTGGGATAGCCGATGTGCTGAAAGGGATCAACGAAAAGCTCATAAGCCGCCATCCTCATATATACGGCGATGTTAAAGTTAGCAGCGCCACCGATGTTAAAGATAACTGGGAAAAAATAAAACTTACCGAAGGCCGTGAGTCGGTTCTCGAAGGTGTTCCCATGTCGCTGCCGGCTATGGTAAAAGCATACCGCATTCAGGATAAAGTCAGGGGAGTAGGGTTCGACTGGGACAATGTTGACCAGGTCTGGGAAAAGGTTGAGGAAGAAATTGCTGAACTGAAGCATGAACTGAAAAACGGAGCCGATACACTTAAAACAGAAATGGAATTCGGCGACCTGATGTTTGCCCTTGTTAACTATGCCCGTTTTATTGATGTGAATCCCGAAACAGCCCTCGAACGAACAAACCGCAAGTTTATCAGCCGCTTTAAACACCTCGAGAAGGCAGTGAATGCCGATGGCAAGAAACTGCACGAAATGAATCTGGCTGAGATGGATGTATACTGGGAAAAAGCAAAGGAAGAAAAAGGCTGACAGAAATTTTCGAAACTGTTCAGGAATACTTAGTTTAATATTGTTCCCATTTTAGCAAGAGAATGTTTGAAGAATTTAACGTATAAATACCTGCAAATCCTGGTAGTATTAATTAATTGTTAAGTTTTTTGAAGCAGAGTTTTAACCTCTGAAAAGCACTAATTTTGTGCTTAATGAAAAAAATAGTCATCATAGTATTCAGTGTTTTTTTGTCTGTCTTTCTTTTAAGTCAGGCTTCAGAATGTTTTCATGCTGTGCAGGTACACAGTATGACTGAGAATGTTATGGATCCTGCCGCACAGAGTAATGATAATTGCGAGGAAGATCATTCTGTAAATACTTTGCATACCTCTTTCCTTATCCCATTTATTAGTTATTTCACAGCTAATATAAAATTAAACGCAATAGCAGGAATTCCGCCATACTTGTGGCAGCCTCCCAAATAAATATTCTGTTTTTTTATTTGTAAATGCACAAATCTTTGCATTTGCTTAGTCATTCCCCATTCTTTTTTTTTTAATAGTTAAATTCAAGTCTATGAAAAAGGCATATGTTTTAATATTAATTACACTGTACGCAATAAGTTTCAGCGGTTGCGTCAAGGATGAATGCACTGTATGTCACGAGTGTGAATGCATTTGCGCAAACTAAAATCTGTGTAGAGGATGATTGTGGAGGAACAGGTGATAAAGACTATCTGACACAGGAAAAAACAAGTTAATCTAAAATTATAGTGTATGAAGACCATATCAGTAATTCTGTTTTGTTTTTGCGTTTCAAATTTATCGGCACAACAAACTGACGCATCAAAATCGGCTTTTGGAAACGCTAAGCTACAGCTTGGCTATTTTATATACCCTGCCTGCCAGTTTGGGAAAATTGCCGGCTCAACCGCCGTATTACCCGGAATAGGGGCAGGTATTACTATAAATAATAAGGTTTCGTTAAGTGTAAACTATAGGTTTATAGTAACTGAGAATACTCCGGCAGGTGAAATGGATCAGCGGCTTTACCTCGATCAGCAGTATGCAGGAGTCATAGGCGAATATTCATTGTTCCCTGAAAAAGTTACTCATTTAAATATTAGGGTTGAAGCCGGATCCGGCCATACTGAGTTTGACCTGAAAGATGCTTTTGAAACAGCTGATGTTCCTGTGAAGGATGCTTCATTTGCTTACCTGGAGCCAGGAATAGTTCTGGAAATTAACCTTTGGAAATATTTGAAACTTGACCTGGGAGCCGGGTATAGAATTGTCAGCCATGTAACATTCGGGGATATGACTGAAAAAGATTTCAGTGGGTTTTCATGTTCAGCAGGATTTAAATTGGGTATATTCTGATGCCTCGCAACTGCTTTGTAATTGAAATACTCCTGGATATCTGGATTTTTAATATTCCGCCATTTTGAGTGGAGATAAGAGTAAATCATTTTATTAATTCAAACTAAAACACAACAAGATGGGATTTGAAGATTTTTTCGAAAATAACCGTAATAAGCAAGGTGATTACGATAAATATGATTACCGGAGCGGACATAGAGATTCGCAATCCTCTTACCATGAACAGGAAAGCCTGATCGACTGGAAGACAATACTTATGAAGATCAGGATGGACAAAAAGCTGAAAATGCTAGTTATAATTGCCGCTTTGGTAATTCTTGCAGTTGTTCTGGTCCTGATTGTAGTTTTGATGCCTGTATTGATGCAGCTTTTTGATTACATCAGTCAGAACGGGCTGCAAGGCTTACTCGATTATATTACTGCTTTCCTCGACAAAGTTTTAAAAGGGTCTCAAAAATAAATAAAACCGAAAAGCAGTTTTATTTCAACTGATTATTTCACAGATAGGCTTACGTTGCACTAAGTCTGTCTGTGAGATAGTTAGATGCGATATTTTTTTTAAATATGATCCTGCGCATCCAAAAATAAGTTCCGGGCCAGCTTCTGCAAAAACCTAAACCTGCAGGAAATTAAAAATATCGTAAGTTTGAAGTTCGGTTTCAACAAATATGCCTGATATGCAAAAACCATCGCTGAAAAAATTTATACCTGGCTATTGTAGCAGCGGTAGCAACCATCTCTCTCAAACTTTTTGCATATTCACTAACAGGCTCAGTTGGTTTGTTTTCGGATGCACTTGAATCGTGTGTTAACCTGATAGCGGCTGTTGTTGCGCTCTTTATGATTACTCTGGCAGAAAAACCTGCTGATGAGGAACATGCCTTTGGTCATAATAAAGCTGAATATTTTTCAAGTGCTATCGAAGGTGGATTGATTGTTCTTGCGGCGTTCAGTATTATCTGGTCAGCCATTCCAAGGCTTTTAAACCCTCAGCCACTCGAAAATATCGGGATCGGATTACTAGTGGCTGTTGGAGCATCAGGGATTAACCTGGTTGTAGGACTTATATTGGTGAAAAACGGACGAAAAAACAATTCAATCACACTCGAAGCCGATGGCAAGCATTTAATGACGGATGTTTATACTTCGGCCGGGGTTTTAATTGGTATAGGACTGGTAAAGCTTACCGGATGGCTCGCGCTCGATGCTATTGTTGCCATAGGGGTAGCAATTAATATTTTGTGGGCAGGATTTCAGCTTATGCGCCGTTCGGCATTGGGATTACTCGATTCAGGAATTCCTGAAGATGAGCGTTTAAAAGTTATTCAGGTTCTTGAAAAATTAAAATCACAAAATGTTGATTTTCATGCCCTGTTAACCAGGCAGGCTGGCCAACGCAAGTTTATTTCAGTTCATGTGCTTATGCCTGGACAATGGACCATACAGGAATGTCATGATATACTCGAAAAGGTTGAAAAAGACATACGCGAACTGTTTGATTCACCTGTAACCGTTTTTACTCATCCCGAGCCTATCGGGGATATTGTTTCGATGCACGACATCGGTCTCGACAGGTTTTAAACATTGCCTTCTGGTTATAAATGAAATGCTGCTGCTGTTTTAATGGTAGTATTGATTACTTATTATAAATTCAATCACTGTTGTCCGGTTAAAATAGCATTTCGTCCCTAACGGGACTTTTGTTAATTACTATTTGTCTTTCTACCAACATATTGTCCCTAACGGGACAGTTTCGGAGATTATTTGCGCAAGCAAATAGCTGTTGGCAGAAAATAAGGTGACACCCTAAAGCTACAAGTCCCGTAGGCATTTAACAAGCATTACAGCGATTTTGTAGAAATTTATCCGGGCACTAATGAAATTCAATATAAAACTGGTATCGAAAGAAGTCCGGACTGATGCTTAATTTGCCTGGTTTAATTTACTTGGACTGATTTTTCCAGTTTCGCAGGTTCATTGCTTTGTTGATCTTCTTCTCTGACAGATTAATTATTTTTCCTATAAGGTCATATTTATTTTTAGTTAATGTGTATTAACTTTGTAGTAATTCATTCACTATTAAATAAAAAGCTATTATGAAAAAGATCCCGGCTGTATTTTTATTTCTTTTCGTTTTGATTGGAGTCAACGTATCAGGGCAAAATAAAGTGAACCGGAATATAGCCGGTATCGGGATTAATTATATCCCTTTCATGGCTAAAGGGATGTATTTTGATGCTCCTTTCGATTTCTGGCCTGACAACGAGCCAAGTGCATTTCCGCGAATTTTTTATGCAAGGGATCTCAACGAGACTTTCCGTTTCGGAGGATTTTTTGAAACCGGGAAAAATCGATTTTCGGATAAAACATCTGATAGCATACATTCGTTCAGAAGAAGTATTGTCGGTATCGACTGGCTTGCCAGGTATCCTAAAACCAGGCTCCATATTCAGTTAGGCGGTTATTTTGGCTATGGAATGATCAAGGCCAATAACTGGGATAAGCTGAAAGGTGCTGACTTTGGAATGCTTGCCGGCCCCGCTTTCGAAACGGGGGCTTTCGGCGCGTGCATTCATTTCAGGTCGGGATTCTCTCCTTTCTCCTCTTCAGGCAGGCCCGAAGGGATACTGCTGTATACACCAGGAATAGTATTCAAACTCTATGGCAAGTTCTGAACGGCCTGGCAAAGCAGTGAGCATATCAGGCTGAAATTTCATTCAATACTTCTTCTGCTGAGCTAATCATCATCCTCACCACTTTCACTTTCCTTGCCCTGTTGTTCAGTGCCTTCATTTTTCGGGTCAATCTTCTGGTTCAGAAGTGTATATGGAATAATTGCCAATGCCAGAATAATACCTATTGCTGCAAGTATCTTCTGGAATGATGTCAGTTTTACGCTTTCTCCTTCAATATTTTTGTACCCGGTAAATATAGACTGAAGGGTACCGGTTTCTTTATGAAAGATAAAATCAACAAGATTGCCCAGCAGATGAACTATTACCAGTCCGATCACAATATAAACAGCTATTTCGTGGACTTCTTTCAACGAGTCCGATGACATGCCAATGGAAAAGGAACTAAAAAATCCCTGCCCTTCTGATGCCAGTAATAATGTTCCAGAAACAACAATAAGTAAAGTGAAAAAGATAATGCCAAGCATAATTAACGATGCAGCCGGATTGTGTCCAGGTGATTGATTTTTGCTTCCTTTCATATCTGAAATAAAGGATTTCAGCGAGCTGATCCCAACCGGGAAATCGCGGAATCTTGAATATTTTGGACCTGCAATTCCCCAGATGATCCTGAAAACTATCAGAATTCCAACTGCATAGCCAACAGCTGAATGGACCGATAATAATTCTTCTTCTTCTCCCAATAAGTAAGCGGCTACCATTCCGGCTACAAGCAGCCAATGGAACAATCGTGTGGGTAAACTCCAGATGTACGTTTTCATAGTTTCAAGTTTGTAAGGATTAGATTTTGGGTTTTTAATTTGTTGTACGACGGTTTAGTTTTCTTCAGGTTCATAGTGTATCTGTACCTGGCATCGTTTTATTTTTTTGCAGATGATTTCTTCAACCTTATGAGATATGGCATGTGCTTCATTAATATTGAGTGCCGCATCAACATGAATGGTGATATTTACAAAAGTATCAGCGCCGGCTACCCTTATTTTCAGATCATGGAAATGGTTTACTTCAGGGATAGACCGTATTAATGAGGTGATTTCGTCACTTAGCGTCACCGGGCTGCTGTCGAGTAGTACATTAATAGCTCTTTTGCCGAGTTGATACGAAACCCCCAGTACAATGACCGCTACTCCCAATGCAGCAATAGAATCAGCTGCATACAGGCCGAAATTGGCACATAACAATCCGATCAGCACAACTGCCGAACTCCAGATGTCGGTCGAGAAATGAAGCGCATCAGCTTCCAGTGCCTGACTATTATATTTGCGGGCCACTTTGTACAAAGCACGCGATCGCGAAATATCCACAACTATGGAAGTAACTACAACAATATAGCTCCATACGTTAACCTCGATGTGTGTTTTGCCTGACGACAGCCTGTTAACGGCTTCGTAGATAATCCACACACAGGTTATTATAAGCAGGATTGTTTCAATAAGAGCTGAAAAATTCTCGATCTTTCCATGTCCGAAATGATGTTTCTTATCTGCCGGCCTGTCGGATATACGCACTGAGAAATAAGTTATTACGGCCGCTACCAGATCGAGTCCTGAATGTAATGCTTCCGACAGAATCCCAAGACTCCCTGTGAGCAAGCCGATTATAAGCTTAAATCCGGTTAAAAAAATAGCCGCAAGTACAGATATTCCGGCAACTCTCTTTTTCTCTTTTTCCATAATGGTTTCCTGCTCCTGACTTTAATAAAGCTGAATAATTCTATAAATACTACTATGCAGTAAATGCCTGAATATCAAATCCAGGCTATGTACTAAGAAACACCAGTGTAATTATCAGCCTTTTTTGGGAGGCTGCCAGATGGAAGTGAGATAAAGATCTGCAACCGGCTTGTCATTCAGGGAAATCTGAAAAAGGATAGAAGGGGAGTCCGCATCACCTGAGGCAGATGCTTTATGGAAAAAGTGATCTGTAAGCGAAAGCGGATGGAAATGCGATGCATCAGAACAATCAGATTGTAACGGCATTTCGGTGGCATGAATATCGAAATACATCGAAAAACTATCATCAATGCTCATGAGCAGTGCGATAATAACTGATAGTATTGCAGCAATATATTTTAGTTTCTTCATACCTGCTACAAAAATATTAAAAATATCCTCTGGTCCGGCAAACTTATTATACCTTGAATAATCCCTCCTTAAAATTACATCTTTTCAGACACTATCTGATCTGTTTTCAAGATATTCGAAAAACAAAATTGCTTATAAAATGGCCTTGCTTTATGAGTGTTTATAATATTACTTATGGTTCTAACGTTTATTAACTATATGAATAAGAAGTAAATGCTTTATACATTTGATACTTAAAGTAATAAATAATATTAAATGCAGATTTCTGCATATTTGTTGCCTGTCCAGTGTAAAAATAACCTTGAAGAACTAAAGTTTTTATCCTTGTTTTTAAAGTAAGATGTACAAATTTCAATATTCAGAATCGTTCTAAATAACTGATTCCCCGGATTGAAAGGCTCATTTTTGCTACTTTTGTTTAACTCAATCACTCATATTCAGTTCATTTCTGAATCAAAAAGGTTCATTTCATGAATAAAACAGCTCACAGAATCTATATTTTCGGTTTGTCAATTATTGTCATAATTGTATTTGCTGCCATTTTAAACAAAGGCTATGCATATTATAAAATAAGTCTTGAGGAACGGTATTTTCATCCGGATAATAATGCGCTAAAACCAAGCGGGATTCTAGGTCATGGAATGGGTATTCTGGGTTCAGCGCTGATGATCCTGGGGGTTTTATTTTACATGTTAAGGAAAAGGTATAGGGTTTTCTCTCGAATTGGAATTTTAAAGCACTGGCTCGAATTTCATATCTTCCTGTGTACACTTGGACCCATCCTGGTTCTGTTTCATACATCTTTTAAATTTGGCGGTATAGTCGCCATCAGTTTCTGGAGTATGGTCGCTGTGTTTCTGAGCGGTATCGTCGGAAGATTTATATACATACAGATTCCGAGAAGTATTGAAGGGCGGGAACTAAGTTTGACCGAAATCAGGGATATGAAAGGGGATATCGGTGAAGCACTTACGGGTTCTGCACAACTGGATGAGACAAGTTATAAGGTAATTGTTGATGCGATTAAGATTAAGCCGGAGTTTCGCCAGAGTAATTTTTTCACCCGTAGTTTCCGCAATTATATGGAAAGCCATAGAACCATCAGGACGGTAAAGGCCACTCTGAAAAAGAACAATCTTCCCAAAGAGCAGCGGTTGCAGGTGTTGAGCCTGGTAAAAAATGAAATGTCGCTTAACCGGAGAATCGAACGGCTTGTTATTATGCAAAACCTTTTTAAATACTGGCATGTGGCGCATCTGCCTTTTGCACTTGTAATGCTTATAATCATGATAATACATGTTGCTGTTACCATTGTTTTTGGTTACAGATGGATCTTTTAACTATGAACGAAATCCTCCTCGAAAAAGTCGTTATCTATTCAGTGGTAATTCTGTTTTGCCTCATTGTTATATTTATCTATTTACGCAAGCAAAAACGGGATTCGAAAAAGGTTGAAGCCAAAATTGTGAAGGCTAAACTGGAAGGTATGTACGAACCGATATCCCTGCACCCTGTAATTGATGAAGACAGTTGTATCCGCACGGGTGCATGTATAGCCGCCTGTCCCGAACACGATATACTTGGTATAAAGGATGGCAAGGCAACCACCATTAATGCTTCGAAATGCATTGGTCACGGGGCATGTTTTCATGCCTGCCCTACTCAGGCTATAACCCTATGCATAGGCACCGAAAAGCGGGGCGTTGAATTGCCACACATAAACCAGAACTTCGAAACCAATGTGAACGGTATTTATATAGCCGGCGAACTGGGCGGCATGGGGCTGATAAAAAATGCTGTTGAGCAGGGGAGGCAGGCCGTTGAAAATATTGTGAAAACACTTCGTAAAACGCATGAAGCCACATACGACCTTGTAATTATAGGTGCCGGTCCGGCTGGTATTTCAGCTTCCCTCAATGCTAAAAAACATAATATCAATTTCCTCACTCTCGAACAGGATACATTGGGCGGCACTGTTTTCTCGTTCCCGCGTCAAAAAATTGTGATGACTTCGGCCATGGAACTCCCGCTTTATGGCAAAGTAAAATTATTTGAAACCAGTAAATCATCATTGTTGGATTTATGGAATTCAGCACTGCAGAAAAACGACATTACTATCCAGGAAAATACAAAAGTTGAATCCATCACGCCTGTAAATGGGTATTTTAGTATTGAAATACGGACCGGGGAGTTGATTACTGCCAAAACGGTATTGCTAACCATTGGCCGGCGGGGCACACCCCGCAAACTGGGTGTAGAGGGTGAAATACAGGAAAAGGTAGCATACAGGCTCTTGGAGCCTGAGGATATTAATGGGAAGAACATTATGATAGTAGGCGGTGGCGATTCGGCCATCGAATCAGCTTTACTTCTGGCTGATCAGAATAATGTTACTCTTTCGTATCGCAGCGAAGCTTTTAACAGGATAAAAGTTAAAAACAGTGAGAAGATAAAGGATGCCATAATTTCAGGCAGGGTTAAAGTGCTTTTTAATACCAATCCTTTGGTTATCAACAAGGATTCAGTTGTGCTTTCAACAGACAAGCCTGGGGAAGAACTTTATATTGAAAATGACCTGATCTACATCTTTGCCGGGGGGGAACTTCCCACAGAATTCCTGCAGAAAGCAGGTATTAATATCACCAAAAAGTTTGGCGAAGCTGTTTTGAAACACGAAAATTAATATTGAGAGGTTTATAGAGTATGAAAATTAATGTTGGACGTCTTCTGTATGGTGTTGTACTTGCTGTTTTATTCAGCCTGAGTGCACATGCTCAGATTTCGCCAGGTGAATTGGCTAAAGTGCATTCGCACCTCGAAGGGATGACGAATTGCACTCAATGTCATATTCTGGGTGAAAAAGTATCGAATACGAAGTGCCTGGCGTGCCATACCGAATTAAAAGTCCGTATTGATCAGCAGAAAGGATACCATGCATCAGCTGAAGTGAAAGGGAAGCAGTGTGCCGGCTGCCACAACGACCATCATGGGTTAACGTTTCAGATCGTAAGATTTGATAAGGATAAATTTAATCACAATCTTTCGGGATACAAGCTGACAGGAGCGCACAGCAAGAAAAAATGTGCCGACTGTCATAAAGCAGCCTTTATTAAGGATACTAAAATCAGGGCTAAAAAATTTACGTATCTCGGGTTAAAAACGGAATGTTTAAACTGCCACGCTGATTATCATCAGAAAACACTTTCTTCCAACTGCGCCGATTGCCATAACGATGAGAAATTTAAGCCGGCATCAAAATTCAATCACGATAATGCAAAATTCAAACTTGCAGGCAAACACGAACTGATATTGTGTGCTGATTGTCATAAGGTCTCACTGAAAAACGGAGTAAAATTTCAGGAATTCAAAGGTATAAAGGCCAGCAATTGTGCCAATTGTCACAAAGATCCCCATGCAAATAAATTCGGGCAGAATTGTGCCGAATGCCATAACAATGAATCGTTTACTGTGGTTGGCGGTGTTAAAAACTTCGATCACAGCCGTGCCGATTTCCAACTCACAGGTAAGCATCAGAAAGTTGCCTGTAAGTTATGTCATAAGGGAAAATTGACTACGCCTTTAAACTTTAAGCGCTGTACCGACTGTCATACGGATTATCACAACAGGCAGTTTGCGAAAAACGGAGTTTCTCCCGATTGTTCAGCCTGTCATACTATGAATGGTTTTACTGAATTTTCGTATACTCTAGAGCAGCATGATGCAGGTGTTTTCCCTTTAAAGGGTGCGCATGTTGCTACCCCATGCATCGCCTGCCATAAAAAACAGGAGAAATGGTCGTTCAGGGAAATTGGACAGAAATGCAAGGATTGTCATAGCAATATACATCAATCGTATATCAGCGGGAAATACTATCCTGATGCTTCCTGTGAAGCCTGCCACAATCAGGAAGGCTGGAATAAGGTCGATTTTGATCACAAAAAGACTCAATTTGAACTGGAAGGGGCGCATACCAGGCAAACCTGCCGCGATTGTCATTTCAACAAGGAGAAGACAGGCCACGCCAGCCAGAAATTTGCGGGAATACCTTTTAACTGCACCAACTGTCATAAGGATGTGCATGTTAAACAATTTGATACCAATGGAATTACAGATTGTAAAAAATGTCATAATTCCGACTCGTTTAAACCTGCCTCAAAATTCGATCACAGTACTGCAAAGTTTGTGCTGGATGGGAAACACAAGAATGTGGCCTGTAATAAGTGCCATAAAGAAGTAACTGATCAAGGAGTGACTTTTGTACTTTACAAAACAAACAAAACCAAATGCGAAGACTGTCATCTTTAATTCTGTTGCTGGCGCTTACTGTAAGCCTGTCAGCCCAAAAATCGCCTCATGGTGAAAGTTTCAAAGCCAATTGCGACGATTGCCATAAAACTGAAGGGTGGAAGGTGGATCTGAAAACGCTTTCGTACGATCATGACGGAACAAAGTTCCCACTGGTTGGGCAGCATCAGCTAGTGAACTGTAAAGATTGTCATACTTCGCTCGAATTTGCCAAAACACAATCCGAATGCAACGGCTGCCATACGGATATTCACGAACAGACCGTCGGGAATGCATGTGCTAGGTGCCATACTCCCAGTTCCTGGGTTGTTACAAATATTACCAGCCTTCATCAGCAAAGCCGCTTCCCTCTTATTGGGCCGCATGCTACTGCAGATTGCAAAGCATGCCACAAAAATCTTTTGTCAGCAAATGCAACTTCGTCAGCTACTGCATCACTTCTACGATTCGATCCAATGGGAATTGAGTGTTATGATTGCCACAGGAATAATTACCTGGCAACTACCAATCCCAACCACCAACATGCCAATTATTCGACAAATTGTTCCGAATGTCACAATATAAATTCATTTACATGGAAAGGTGCCGGTGTAAATCATAACTTCTTCCCTTTAACAGGAGGCCATGCCCTGAATGATTGTCTTAAATGCCACACCTCAGGGAGTTATTCGGGGCTCTCAAGTGAATGTATAAGTTGTCATCAGCCCGATTATGCAACTGCAGTTAACCCGAATCATACTTCACTCGGTTTTGCAACCAATTGCAAAGAATGCCATACGCTCGATCCGGGCTGGAAACCTGCTGAATACCGCGACCATGATGCAAAATCATTTCCTATATATTCAGGAAAGCATAAAGGCGAATGGAACAGCTGTGCCGATTGCCATACGAATTCTTCGGACTATAAACAGTTTACCTGCATCAGCTGCCACGAACATGAGCAGGGAAACACCAATGGCAAACATGACGGAGTAAGCGGTTACGAATATAACAGCCCGGCTTGTTTTGCCTGCCATCCGACCGGTTCTGCCGAAGGAAGTTTTGACCACAGCAAATCGAGTTTCCCTCTAACAGGAGCCCATACCACCACTCCATGTTCTGATTGTCATACCAGTGGATTTGCAGGTACATCAAATGTATGTGCCACTTGCCATATCAATAATTACAACCAGTCCACCAACCCGAATCATAAATCACCGGGCAGCAAATTCACTGAAGATTGTGCGGCCTGTCATACAACCGATGCCGGCTGGAAACCTGCAACCTACCCGACTCACTCCAACCTGGTAGGAGCTCACATACCTATAGCCAATAGTTGTGCTGATTGCCACAAGGGAAATTATTCCACCATACCGGTAACGTGTAATGATTGTCATGCTAGTGATTATACACAGTCCAACAATCCATCGCATGCTGCAGCCCAGTTTCCGGTAACCTGTGCCGATTGTCACTCGCAGGCCGCATGGAAACCCTCCACTTTCGATCACGATGGTCAATATTTCCGGATTTATTCGGGTAAACATAACGGAGAATGGAATAGTTGTGCTGATTGCCATACAAATCCTTCTGATTATAAAGTATATACCTGTACCGGGTCGTGTCATCCTAAGCCTTCGATGGATAATGAGCACCAGGGCATAGGCGGTTACCAATACAACAGTCCTGCTTGTCTGGGATGCCATCCTGACGGTTCGGCTCAAGGATTTGACCATAATGCAGCCGGTTTCCCTTTAACCGGCGGACATGCAACAGCGCAATGTGTTAATTGTCATACCAGCGGATACGTTGGAACATCTCCTGTTTGTGCCGGTTGTCATACGCCAGCTTATAATCAGTCGGCTAATCCTAATCATGCAGCCCTTGGTATTTCGAATGATTGTGCTGTGTGTCATACCACCAATCCCGGATGGAGCCCAGCCACTTTCGCTACCCATAACAATTACTATGTTATTTCAGGTGCACATGTACCTATTGCCAATGAATGTGCAACATGTCATAACGGGAATTATGTGAATTCGCCGAATACCTGCTATGGTTGCCACGCAGCCAATTACACCCAGACCACAAATCCAAATCATGTTACAGCACAGTTTGCTACAAGTTGTGAAACCTGTCACTCCCAGACCACATGGGCACCGGCAACATTCAACCATAACACAGTGTATCCGCTTATCGGAGCACATGCAGTGGTGGCTAATAATTGTTCACTGTGTCATTCGAACGGGTATGCAAATACACCGAATACATGTGTAGGTTGCCATCAGAGTAATTATAACCAGGCTACAAACCCTAATCATGTTACAGCTCAATTTCCGACCACTTGTGCAGATTGTCATACACAAACTGCCTGGAGCCCTTCTACTTTTAATCACGACGGGCAATATTTCCCGATTTATTCAGGGAAACATAAAGGAGAATGGAATTCCTGTTCCGATTGCCATCAAAATCCTTCCAATTTTGCTGTTTACACCTGTACAACCTCCTGCCATCCGCAGAATTCAACCAACAGTAAACACAATGGGGTTAACGGGTATCAATATCTGAGTTCAGCCTGCCTGAATTGTCACCCCAATGGATCGGGTGGTAAAAGGATGGAAAACAGCATTTTTAAGAGCAACTAAAAGAACAGTATGAAACGACTACTTCCTGTATTTCTTTTGTTCATTATCGGGTTAAGCCTCAAAGGGCAGACATCGGGTGATACTGAAGAAGGAACAATTTCATTTGTGACTTCACAGAATGTATATGTAAAGTTTCAATCTACTGCCAATATCTCGTTAGGCGATACTCTATATATGATGCAAGCTGCGAAGATAAATCCTGTGCTGGTTGTTAAGGCTCTTTCATCCATTTCGTGTGTTTGTATTCCGTTATCCAAACAGCCGCTGGCAGTGGCTGATAAGATACTAAGCAGGAAAAAAGTTGTAAAACAAGAGCAGGCCGTAATAGTTGAGAGTCAAACTATCATTCCAACTGCGGAGGTTCAAACAGATACTGTTCAGGTTAAAAAGGAGATTCCTGCAACGCTGAAGCAACATGTCAGCGGGCGCATTTCACTTTCTTCATATTCGAATTTTTCTGGTTCTTCTGATTTTTCCCAACGCATGCGCTATAATCTCTCCCTCGATGCGCAAAATCTGGGCAACTCAAAGTTATCAGGTGAAACCTACATTTCATTCGTGCATAAAATAAACGAGGGGAGTGAAGTTAAGAATGATATATTTAACGGACTAAAGATTTACAGCCTGTCGCTGAATTATGCCTTTAACCGGAATAATTCAGTTTCTGTAGGGCGGAAGATCAATCCCCGGCTTTCGAATGTTGGTGCGATCGACGGGCTGCAATACGAAACAAAACTTAAACCATTTTCAGCCGGAGTTTTTGCAGGTACAAGGCCTGATTATATGAATTACAGTTTTAATGCTAATTTGCTCCAGTATGGCGGATATTTCGGACACGATTATGTGAATAAGCAAGGTGGAAATATGCAAACGTCAATAGCCTTTGTTGAACAACAGAATAACGGGAATACCGACCGGAGGTTTGCTTATCTGCAACATTCCAATTCGCTGCTGAAAAAGCTTTATTTCTTTGGATCCATCGAATTTGATCTGTACAACAAAAAAAAGGTTATCACTGCACAGGATACTTCCATTGCACAAAATAATACGCCTAATCTTTCAAACCTGTATGTGTCGCTACGTTACAAGTTAACCCGTCAGTTATCTCTCTCTTTATCCTACAGTGAAAGACAAAATATCATTTATTATGAAACCTATAAAAGCATAGTGGATCAGCTGTTGGAAGATGCGACTATGAAAGGATATATGTTCCAGGTAAACTATCACCCGTTAAAGCTAATGACTATTGGTGCAAATGCGGGTTATCGCTTCAGTAAACAGGATCCAAAGCCATCGAAAAATCTGTATACCTATCTTACCTACAGTGTTGTTCCTTTGGTGCATGTTTCGGCAACGCTTTCGGCAACCCTTATGGAAACGGTTTATTTATCGGGCAGGATTTACAGTCTTGGTTTTTCACGCGATATTATTCCCGGGAAATTAAACGGCGGAGCAAGCTACAGGTATGTAAAATATACTTTTCAGAGTGCCGAAACGCCCGTAGCTCAGAATATGGCTGAAATGGATCTCACCTGGCGGATCATGAAGAAACTTTCCTGTTCGTTGAACTATGAAGGTACCTTTGAAAAAGGTAACAACTACAGCCGTATTTATGTAAATGTTACGCAGCGGTTCTAGTTTGAACTGACATTGTGGCTTTTATCCAACATTTATTTATCTGATTAATGGGTTCTACTACGAATTTAATGGAATTGGTTTTAAATTGGCCCGAAGTCGGAAGACGGAAGTCAGAAGTAGGTACTAACCCGAATTTACAAACTATGAATTGAAAATAAGTTGCATACTGATAATCGTCTTACAATGTGCTTCTTATTCTGAATAAAATAGTTTTCAGGAGATATTCTGACTTCCGTCTTCCGACTGCCGACAACTTGATTTGACCCACTAAAATAACAGTAGAACCGATTAATTTATACAACTCAGCAGTCGCCGGGAAATGGCAATATTTCGATTTACGGCAATTTTCAATAACCCATGCCTGCTTAATACTAATTTTATATCCGGGACTAAAGATTTTATACTTTTACACCTTGTGCTTTCAGTTTAAAGTATAAAAACCAATACAGAAAGGGATCAGAATGCTCTTGTCTTGAAACATTGTTTTCCCGGAACAACCCACACATTGGATCGAATGAAGAAAGGGACGCTTATCCTATTACTTTTAATTGCTGCTTTCCGGCTGAAGGCCGGCGGCAACGATACCTTACAGTATCCGGTGCTTAATAAAGATTATATCCGATCGTATTGGTATGATTCAAAGAGTTTTGTTACCTCGCCGGTAAAGTGGGGCAAAAATCAATGGATCGGATTCGGAGCAGTAGCAGGGGCCGGATTATTAGCTTATATACAGGATGAGAAAATTCAGACTTTTTTTACAGGTCATCAGTCAGTTGCAGCCGACAATTTTTCAAAGTATATTTTTGAACCAGTGGGGAATGGGAAAGGCACCTGTGTACTGATAGGCGGTTTGTATATTGGTGGCAGGCTGGCAAAGGACAAGCGACTGGCTGGAACATCACTTACTGCTGCCAAAGCATTTATAGTTTCTTCGGTTTGTGTTCAGGTTGCAAAACAGCTCACACACCGTCACCGTCCTTTCCAGGACCAGGTTCCTGATCATGCGCGATGGGATGGACCAGCGAGTGATCCGGGATATAACAGTTTTCCTTCGGGGCATTCAGCAGCCGCATTCAGCGTGGCTACAGTGTTTGCCATGGAATACAGCAGTACCATCTGGATTCCTGCACTGGCATATACGCTTGCTGCCGGCACTGCCGTATCAAGGCTATATGACAATAAGCACTGGGCTTCGGATGTTGTTATAGGATCGGCAGTAGGATTTGTAAGCGGACGGTTTATGTGGAAGCAAAGTCGGAAAGGGCATAACAGGTTGGTGATTTTGCCTATGGCAGGCTCACACATGGCCTCTGTTGCTTTTTTATACCGGATTGAACCATAGTGACCCCGGCTTGTTTTTAAATATGTCAGGCATCACATGCCTGCTGAACGGGAAAGGCTATTCTGTTTTACCCCCGAATACTACGAAAGGATATTATGCGTGTTTTATTTATTATTGCAGGTGTTTTGTGTATAATACTGGCAGGTCTGGGGGTTTTATTACCTGGGTTGCCCGCAACACCTTTTTTATTGCTGGCTTCCTTTTTTTTCGCACGCAGCTCGAAAAAAATGCACGACTGGCTTATCAACCATAAAGTTTTCGGTCCTATTCTGAGCGATTTTCTGGATCGTAAAGGCATACGACTTCACATTAAAATCGTATCGCTTGTGATGATGTGGAGTATGATGCTGGTTTCGGTGTTTTACCTTATCGATAATGTTACCATAAAATATGTTGCCATGAGTGGCGCAGTAATCGGGACTTTTGCCATACTCAGGTACAAAACCATCAGGGATTAATTACTCTGCCCCCGACGGAATTAAACCAAAAGAAATACATTTTTAACTCAATGAGCATCCAGGTTATGGAGCATGTATATGCTATGTCGCAGGGTTGGAATAATTTCAGTCATATATTCCTCCACCGCTTTTACGCTTCCTGGCAAGGTATATACCAAGGAGCCCTTCATAACACCGGCAATTGCCCTTGAGAGCAGTGCATTGGGTTTGATGCTTCCATATTTGAACCGGATCAGTTCCATGATGCCTGGAATTTCCTTGTCGAGAAAAGGCTTTACTACATCAGGCGTTATATCGCGCGGGCCGATGCCGGTTCCGCCGGTGGTAATCACAATATCAGCCTGGGTATCGCGTGCTTCCTCCATCAGGGTCCTGAGTGCAGTTATATCATCGGGGATGAGTTTATGGTCGATAACAAATTTCCAACCTTCGGTTTCGAAGAAAGATGTTAGCAGTTGCCCAATTTTTGGCCCTGATCGATCAGCATATTCACCACGGCTGGCGCGGTCGCTGAGCGTGATAACAGTCACTTTATAAACACGCGGTGTATAGACTACCTGATCACCTGCCTTAACAGTCCCATTTGTTAGTACACGGGCAAAAATGCCTTCTTTTGGCATAACACAATTGCCTACTTCCTTAAAAATAGCACAGGAAGTTCCGTGACATTCTTTCCCGATCTGTGTGATTTCGAGCTCCACTTCGCCTATACTAAGCCTGTCGAGAGGATGTGTATTTACGAGTTCCAGCCCTTTGGTTGTAATGTTTTCGGCAAATTCGCCGTAATTAATCTTACGCCCTGCGGCATGCGTGAAACGTTGTACACTTTCGTCGGCAAGCAGGCTTACCTGTCGGTGCCAGTTGCCGGCATGCGCATCGTGTGAAACACCTAGTTCATTTAGCTCAATTTTGGCAACAGGGACTTTTATAGTACCTTTTTTTTCACTGATATTTACTGAAACTACTGTTATGGTCGACATGTGGGGAAGATCTGAGGTTTGATGGGATTTTGAGAAGGGTGGGGGTTCAAGGGTTCAAGAGTTCAAAGGTTCAAGGGTTCAAAGGTTCAAGGGTTCAGGGGTTCAAGAGTTCAAGGGTTCAAAGGTTCAAGGGTTCAGGGGTTCAGGGGTTCAAGGGTTCAAGGGTTCAGGGGTTCAGGGGTTGTGGGTTTAAATTGTTTGAAGGGTTTGATGTAGCTCTTCCAGTTAATATTCGTAGTGTTTCTTTGTGTTCTCAGTGCCTAAGTGGTTAAAAAGGTTTCAGGGTTTCAGGGTTGGTGGGGTGCGTGTGTTTTTCTTTTTTTGTTTGAAGCAGAAACTGGGTACCTTCGATGATGTATAAAACAGAGGATGCGAGCAATGAAAGTCCCAGGGAGATAAAGAATGTTCCTTTATAAAGTTCAGGGACTACCTTCCAGTGGCTTACCATGATTCCCATGGTAATCATAAACGACATCATTATGTATCCGCGCAGGTCGAAAAAGGCAAACATGCACGGCCGGTGTTGTGGCAGATTTTTTATCCGGGTAATATAGCGTAAGCTGACTTTTCTGAAAACCAGCAGGAAAAAGGGTGCAAAACCGGCTATGCCGATCAGGTAATTAAGCATGTGGTGTAAGGCATGTCGTTCGATAAAGATAAACCCCATCTTCAGAATACGGTATGCTGCAAATCCCCATAGTGCTGCACCTAGTACAATAAGCACCGGTTTGGGTACACCTGGTTTTAATAGTTGGAAGATTTTGCTGCTCATTGATTCCGGTATAAATATTACTGATCAGTTCTGATCTTCCTGTTTGTAATTCTCTTCCTGTTCAACGTCGAATACAATGTTGGCAGGGTTAAACACTGATTGTTCATTCAGTTCGCTCATACGTTTCAATCCGTACCTGTACATGAAAATCAGGAAGGGTGCGAAAATAAGCAGTAATATGGGATGCCCCGACATAAGCAGGAAATCATAAACACCGTGAATCAACCAGGGGACTATAAATGCCTGTAAAAGCCATTTCCCTTTGTTGTTAGTGCTGAAACGGGCCAATCCGATATAGAACCCCATCACAATTCCGAATATAGTATGCCCGGGCACAGCTGTAAACGCGCGTATCAAACCTACCTGCATTGATTGGTTCGAAAACACATAAAAAATATTCTCAACTGCAGCAAAGCCTAGTGAAACAGAAACTGC
>Ga0114977_10000741_pt1 | contig 21665 bp, 17 predicted proteins | sample S_130805_MF_Meta_FD_87026 | JGI IMG/M metagenome (GOLD analysis project Ga0114977, IMG submission 87026) | Freshwater microbial communities from Lake Simoncouche, Canada to study carbon cycling - S_130805_MF_MetaG | ecosystem: Environmental > Aquatic > Freshwater > Lake | place: Lake...
CCAATTTTAGTGGTTAAAAAATTTAAATTAGAATAACAATTGCTATTGGTTAAATAATAATCATACAATTTTCTGATGGTAATAGAGTCATTATTTTGTGAAACTCCATTTGCAAAAAAAAATAACAAATTAAAAGATGTAATGAGCGTTTTTATTTTCATAATTTAATAGATAAAAAAAATTATCTTATTACAAGTTGTTGAATTAATTGATAACCGCAAAAATTATTTATTCGTTTTATTAATTCTTCTTTATTATATGATAGCTCATGTTTTAAGGCTGCTGAATTAAGAGATATAAATAATATTTTTTCGTTAAAATAAATTTCGGTGGTATTTTTAGCAATCATTTCACCAACAATATCTTTCCAACTATTTTTAACAGAAAATTGAGATATTTTTACATCAAGTTTTTCTTGTTTAAATAATTGATTAATTGCATCACCAATTTTAATTAGGTTTGATTTTCTTGCCACGATATCAATTATGCTAAGTTTTTGATTGATTAGTTAATTCATCACTTGCTTTTATTACCTTTTCTTTTAAAGTATTTTTAAAGGATAATATTTTTTCAAGGAGTTCGATATTTGAACAACAGATAATTTGAGCTGCTAAAATACCAGCATTTTGGCCAGCATTAACGGCTACAGTTGCAACAGGAACTCCATTTGGCATTTGCACAATGCTAAGTAAACTATCCCATCCATCAATACTATTAGAGCTTTTAACAGGAACGCCAATTACGGGTAGAGGAGTTAATGAAGCCACCATGCCTGGCAAATGAGCTGCACCACCTGCGCCGGCAATAATAACATTAAGCCCACGTTTATGCGCAGTTTTTGCATATTCAAACATTTTTTCAGGAGTACGATGTGCAGATACAATATCTATTTCATATGAAATATTAAATGTTTTTAAAATTTCTGCAGCCTCGTTCATTATAGCTAAGTCGCTATTACTCCCCATAATTATTCCTACTTGTACTTTATTCATTGATGTAATTATATTTTAACAAAATATTTAAATGTGTATGGCGCGTTTGCCAGTTGCATCTAAACAAGCTTCTTTAAAGCTTTCAGTAAATGTTGGGTGGGCATGGCTCATTCTAGAAATGTCTTCTGCACTTGCTCTATATTCCATCGCAACAACAGCTTCTGCAATCATGTCAGCGGTTCTCGGTCCAATCATGTGTACACCTAAAATCTCGTCAGTATTTTCTTCTGATAATACTTTCACAAATCCATCGGTGTCCATACTTGCTCTTGCTCTTCCACTAGCTTTAAAAGGAAATAATCCTACTTTATATTTTTTTCCTTGTTCTTTTAATTGTTCTTCGGTATAACCTACCGCAGCAACTTCGGGCCATGTGTATACTACACCTGGTATAAGATTATAATTAATATGAGGTTTTTGACCTACTAATTGTTCGGCAACATAAACACCTTCTTCTTCAGCTTTGTGAGCGAGCATTGCTCCTTTTACAACATCTCCAATAGCATAAATTCCATCAATGTTTGTTTTTAAATGATCATCGGTTTCAACACGACCACGATTATCTAATTTTAAGCCTATTTTTTCTAGACCTAAATTTTCGGTGTATGGTTTTCGGCCAACAGAAACTAAACAATAATCTCCTTTTATTTCTAAGGTTTCTTCTTTATTATTTTGAACAGAAAGTGTTACCCCTTTGCCTTCGTTTTTTACACCTATTACTTTGTGTTTTAAAAGAAATTCAAAACCTAAATTCTTTTTTAAAACACGTTGTAATTCTTTACTCAGCGAACCATCCATTCCTGGAATAATTCGATCCATAAATTCTACAACTGTTACTTTACTTCCTAAACGGCCATAAACACTACCTAGTTCTAAACCAATAACTCCGCCACCAATAATAATTAAGTTTTTAGGCACTTCGGTCATTTCTAGAGCTTCAGTTGATGTAATGATGCGTTTTTTGTCTATAACAATACCTGGCAAAGTAGCTGGTTTTGATCCGGTAGCTATAATGCTTTTATTTGTTTCTATTTGTTCTTTCTTACCATCTTTTTTTAAAATTTCGATTGTATTTTTTGTTAAGTAAGAACCATGGCCATTAATAACTGTAATTTTATTTTTTTTCATTAAATAATTGATTCCTTCAACGGTCATTTTTACAACGCCACGTTTACGTTCAATCATTTGTTTTAAATTTACTTTTGGAGTTGTTATATCAATTCCATGTTCTTTGAAGTGATTTAAGGCATTATAAAAATGTTCGCTTGAATCTAATAATGCTTTAGATGGAATACAGCCAACGTTTAAACAGGTTCCTCCAAGATTTTCATATTTTTCAATTAAGGCCGTTTTCAAACCAAGTTGAGCGCATCTTATTGCTGCAACATAACCTCCAGGACCACCACCAATAATAGTAACATCAAATTTTTCCATTATCAAGAATTCAATTTTTTTTTTAATAAATTTAAGTACGAATTTACGCTATTTTTAACTGATTTTTGATATTTATTTTTAAAAAAAGGTTGATTTTAATTTTATAAATAAGAGGTATAAAATTAAAATTAGACTAGTTAATACTGAGCAGTAAGATAAAAGATCTCCATATCGAGAAAAAAAAGTAAGTTCTAAATTTTTACTCATGCTTTTAGAAATAAGAGCTTCTTTCCACCAAGGTGTTGCCTGTTCGATATTACCAAATTCATCAATAAAACAAGATGTTCCGGTATTGGCCGATCTTGCTATTTGTCTTCTGTTTTCTATAGCTCTTAGTCTAGCAAAATTTAAATGTTGTATATATCCTGGGGTGTCTTGCCACCAACCATCGTTAGTTATAATAAAAATTAAATTGGCGCCTAATCTGATAAATTCTGTCACATAATCTGCATAAATACTTTCGTAACATATAATTGGAGCAATACAAACTTTGTTAAGAGAGTCGTTAAAAACTGAACGTGCTTCTTGAGTTCCAATACTTCCCATTGTTCCACCCAAATTAATTGCAAGGCTTTCTAAAGGTTTTAATAATGTTGGAAAAGGCATACGTTCAACCCCTGGCACCAATTTAGATTTATGATAAACCTTTACTTGAAGAGAATCAATAAAAAAACCACTGTTAAAAACATCATAATATTTTCCGCTTTCCCTATCTAATCGAGCAGAAGATGTAATGTCGTTTTGATTATCATAAAACACATATGAATTTCCTCCTGTAATAATTTTTAATTTTGGAAATTTCGAAATTAAACTGTCTCTAAACCATTTTATAGGAATAGATTGATTTATATTTGATTCGTTTAAATTATCTGTAATAAAGGTTTCGGGTAATACAAGATAATCTGTTTTATTTGTGATTTTATTTTTTAATAGATCTAAAGTTTTAAAGAATTGCGATTGATAATCTAAAGTAAATTTTACATTGTAGGGATCTATATTAGGTTGAATAATAATTACATTAGTTAAATTTTCTTTATTCAATTTAAGCGGCTTTCTTGCCAGGAGGATTATATATGACAATAAAATTGGCAATAAAATACTGATTGCAATTTTAAAGATAGGCATTGACATGATTTTTGTAACTCTATTTAGTTTAAGTGTAATAAAAATTAAAATATTTACTGCAAGGGCCCAAATTGTGCCACCTGATGCACCGGTATATTCATACCATTGAATCCAATGATGATTAAATGCAAAAACATTTCCAATGTTAAGCCATGACCAGCTTATATCCCATAAAGTATGTCCGTGCTCCCATGCTACCCATATTGGAACCAGTAACCAAGTACCCCATATTTTAGAAATTTTATTTTTTATGTATGAGAATAGTATAAAAACAATACTCATTAAAAGTGAATTGGCGATAATGGCCATGCAGGCTCCTCCGAAAGAGGCAAAGTAAATCCACCAGGTAACTATACTATTCCAAATTAAAAAACTAAGATAAACGTAACCAAATAGTTTTAATTTAGAGGAATCTTTTTTACTTGTTAGAAGATCTTCTAAAATAAGTAATGGTAAAAATGCAAAAAATATTAAGATACTTAAATGCCAATACCAAGCTATAGATAAAAGTATAGCAGATGATAAACTTAAAATTAATAATTTAAATCTAGGGAGCACAACTAACAAAGATATTAATATTGTTTTAACTTAGGCTAAGGTGATAAAATATAGATAACTATAGTTAATTTTTTTAAAAATTAAAACCTTTAGCTGTATATTTGTAGGTTATTTTTTTTATGCAAGAAATTATTGAACCAAAGAAATTATATCCTTTCCAAGATCAGGCCGTTACTAATATTTTTAATCAATTAATTGAATTACCCCTCAATGCTAATTTGTTATTTCAATTACCTACTGGCGGAGGAAAAACAATTATTTTTAGTGAAATAGCCAAGCGATTTATCGAAAAATTTAATCGTAAAGTTTTAATTCTAACTCATCGTATTGAATTGGGTAAACAAACATCTAATGTTTTAACAGAAGCCGGAATTACAAATAAAATAATTAATAGTGAGGTTAAGCAACTCCCTCAGCAAAGTCATTATCAGAGTTTTATAGCATTAGTTGAAACTTTAAATAATAGATTACAAGACAATGACCAGTTTATTGAAGATATTGGTTTAGTAATTGTTGATGAAGCCCATAATAATTCTTTTCGAAAAATATTTCATTATTTTAAAGATGTAAATATATTAGGCGTAACTGCAACACCATTAAGTAGTAATAAAAAATTGCCTTTATATCAAACTTATCAAAGTTTAATTGTTGGCGAAAGTATTTCTAATTTAATTACTCAAGGGTATTTGTGTGAAGGACAAACTTTTTCTTATGATGTAAATTTAAGTTCATTGCGTGTAGGAAATAATGGCGAGTTTACTGTTGGTTCTCATGAACAGCTATATTCTCAAGTCATCATGCAAAGTAAATTAATTGATGCATATGAAGAATTAGGAAAAGGTAAAAAAACACTTATTTTTAATGCAGGAATTTTAACTAGTCGTTCGGTTTACGAAGCATTTAAATCTAAAGGATATCCTGTAAGGCATTTAGATAGTACTTTTAGTGATAAAGAACGTGTTGAAACACTTGAATGGTTCCGGAAAACAAAAGATGGAATTTTGACTTCAGTAAGTATATTAACAACCGGGTTTGATGAGCCTGAAGTAGAAGTTATTTTTTTAAATCGTGCAACAAAATCTTTAACTCTTTATCATCAAATGATTGGACGTGGAAGTAGAGTGTTACCAAATAAAAAAACTTTTAATATAGTTGATTTAGGTAATAATTCTCGGCGATTTAATTTGTGGCAATATCCTATCGATTGGAATCATGTGTTCACTTCGCCCCATATGTATCTCGAGCAGCGTTATAAAGATGAGTGGGATTATGAATTGGTAAATGATTACGATTTGCCACCTGAAATAAAAGAACGTTTTTTAAATTCAAGTGCTGCAGCATTTATAGTTAGAGAGAAATTTTTAATGGCTACCCGAAAAGGAAAAAAACCACAAGTTGTTGTTGATGAAAGTTTAGAAGATCATTTCGGGAGAATTAAGGATAATGCATCTGGTTTTGATGAAGCAATGGAATTGTTTAATTTGTTAGGTGAAGAAATGAAATACAGAATGAAACAATTTGGAAGATGTATCAATTCTACAGCTAATCATACGGATTGGCAATGCCAAACCTATGCAAGTAAACTTCGCAGAAGACTATTGATTTATTTTGCTGAAAATGAAGACTAATTTAATTTATGTATTTATTGGATACGCCTCTATATTTTTTGGTTTTATAGGAGCGTTAACAGCATTTATTGGCTTAACGCAAATTAAATATATGTTTTATAGCATTGCACTAGCAATTATAGGTTTTATTTTAGGAAGTATCAATGTTTTTATAAATACTAAATATTTTAGCGAACAAGAAAAATATCCAAAAGGTTATTTTGGTATTTTGTTAAGTTCGTTACCAGTAATTATTTTAATGGTAATTATTTTTAAATTTAAATCCAATTAATTTCTTTTTTTAAAAGGGATGTCGTTTTAGCTTCGTCTGAATTTGGTTTTGTTTTAAAATTATATTCCCAACTAGCAAATTTTGGCAAGCTCATTAAAATAGATTCAACACGGCCGTTTGTTTCTAAGCCAAATTTTGTGCCTTTGTCGTAAATAAGATTAAATTCAACGTAGCGGCCCCTTCTGAGTAATTGCCACTGCTTGTTTAATTCTGTAAAAGTTTTATTTTTTGTTTTTTGAATTAATGAAACGTATGTTGGAGAAAATGTTTCGCCTAATTCTTTCCAAAAAGCTAAATTTTGATTAAAACTCATTTCTTCGTTTTCATTTAATCGATCAAAAAAAACACCACCAATTCCTCGAGTTTCATTTCTGTGAGGAATAAAAAAATAATCATCAGCCCATTTTTTAAATTGGTTATAATATTTAGGATGATGTTTATCACAAACATTTTTTAAGGCTTGATGAAAAAAAACAGCATCTTCTTTAACAATGTAATGTGGTGTTAAATCAATTCCACCGCCTAACCAACGAGCACCTCCATCCATCTCAAAATAACGTATATTCATATGAATTATCGGTGTCATTGGATTTTTTGGATGAATGACGATAGATAAGCCAGTCGCAAAAAAATATTTAGAGCTTACATTGTTACTATGTTCTTTTTCTGTAAATAAAAATTCAGGAGCTAAGCCATCAACAGCACTAAATAAAACTCCACCTTTTTCGATATATTTACCATCTTTAAATATACGCGATCTTCCACCACCGCCCTCTTTTCTTTCCCATATTTCTTCTTCAAATTTTGAGCCATCATCAGCTTTTTCTAAATCATTACAAATAGTATCTTGCAATTTTTTTAGCCAGTCTGAGATCTGAATTTTATTCATTTCCAACCAGTTTTTATTAATTCGTAATTATTATATTTAAAAATATAAGAACCTCTATTATCAAAGCCAGTAGTGCTATCTGGTCGAAAAAAATTAAAACGAATATAATTTGAAACTGAAGGTAATTTATCTAGTTGATGTATAAATTCTGGACCATCTTCACGTAAATGCTTTAAATAATAGGTGGCAATATCATAGCCAATAAAATAATTTTCACTCGGAAATGTTCCTTGTTCTTCAATATAACTAGCAATAATTTCATTATCATTTTTATTATTTATAGTTGATAAATCGTATTGAAATGGAAAGGTGTAACCCAACTGATTTAAATACCCCTGATCTAAATTATCAAAAAATGTTGTGCTTTGTAATCCACACAATACAATATTTTTATTATTACTTAATAAAGCAATTTGGTTGATGAAATCAGAAACAAATATCTTTTTATTACTAAAAAAAACTATGATATTATTTTTGTTTGATAGATATGAGTTTTTTATTCCAGTTATACCTTTGACAAGATGAAGGCTGTCTTTTGTTTTACCAAGTAATTTCAATTTTTCATTATAACGAATTTTAAAAGCATTTACAAAATCAGTTTCTTTCTTGTCTTTATCTGAAATTGTTGTTAATAAAATATTGGTATTTATATTGTTTAATGAATCTATACAGTAATCGGCTAAACTTTCAATTAATGAATATTGAGATGGATTTGTTTTTGATGTATATATATTATCGTGAAGTATTTTATTTTGTTGGGTTGTAGGAGAAATAATTGGAATATAAAACTCTTTTGCTTTTTTTGAAATAGATTTAAATCCACTTGCAAAAAATGGACCAAAAATAAAATCTAATTCTTTAAAACTTGTATTTTCCTCAAGTTCTTTTAGTTTTAATGAATCATTATCAGAAATATCGAATAATTCTATATTTATTTTAAATTCTTCAGTAACTATATAATTTATTGCTTTTTTGAATCCAAGATAAAAATCTATTGCTAATTCTGACGATAAGGGGAAATTATTATTAGACTTAGCAAGGTTTTCAACATCAATGTTTAATGTTTCTTCTAATTTAAAGGGTAAAACGAGAGCTATTTTGTAATCTGTTTTTTTTGTTTTAATTATTTTTTTAATTGTAACACTGTCTATAATATTAATTTTACTAGTATTTAATATTAATGAGTTTTTTTTATTATCAGATGTCTTATTTTTTTTACCTATAATTAATAATTGCCCTTCTTTTAATCCAGTTCTTAAAAGAGGATTCAATTCTTTAATTTCTTCTTCGCTTATATTAAATTTTTTACAAATTGAGTATAGTGTTTCGCTTTTAAGAGCTTTATAGGTAATGAATTTTAAAGTATCTATAGCTTCAGGCGTTAAATTAACGTTTTCAGATTCTACATTATTTAATTTTTTATCTGCTATTGGTATTATAATTTCTTGTTCGGCTTTTACTCCTGATTTTAATTCTGGGTTTAAGTTATAAATTGCTTCTAAATCAACAGTGTACAATTTTGAAATTGAGTATAAAGTTTGTTTTTTTTCAACTTTATGCAAATAATATTTTTTTCCGTTAATGGTTTTAATATTATTTGATTTTAATTGTCCGAATAGATTCGATGTAACGATAGACATCAATAATACTAAACAAAAAAACCTAATATAATTCATCTAATATGTATTAAATAATAGTTTATTCCCATTCTATAGTAGCTGGTGGTTTTGAACTTATATCGTATACCACTCGGTTTACCCCTTTTACTTTATTAATAATTTCGTTACTTATTTTTGCAAGAAATTCATGTGGTAAATGACACCAGTCTGCAGTCATTCCATCAGTACTACTCACAGCTCTGAGAGCAATTACATTTTCATATGTTCTTTCGTCTCCCATTACTCCAACACTTTGAATTGGCAAATAAATTGCTCCGGCTTGCCAAACCTCATTGTAAAGATTATTGTTTTTTAATCCTTCAATAAATATATGATCTACTTGTTGTAAGATTTGAATTTTTTCAAGAGTTATTTCTCCTAATATACGAATAGCCAAGCCAGGTCCAGGAAAAGGGTGACGATTTAAAATGTTTTCATCCAGTCCTAATGATTTTCCTACTCGTCTAACTTCATCTTTAAATAAACTTCGCAGAGGTTCTACTACTTTTAATTTCATATAATCGGGTAAGCCTCCAACGTTGTGATGTGATTTAATTGTAGCCGATGGACCTTTAACACTTAAACTTTCAATTACATCAGGATAAATTGTTCCTTGAGCTAACCATTTGGCATCATTAATATGTTTTGATTCTTCGTCAAATACATCTATAAACGTTTTGCCAATTGCTTTTCGTTTTTTTTCTGGATCCGATATTTTATTTAATGCTTTGTAAAATTTTTCTTTCGCATCAACCCCTTTTACATTTAATCCTATATTTTCATATGATTTTAGAACGTTTTCAAATTCGTTTTTTCTTAATAAGCCATTATCTACAAAAATACAATGTAAATTTTTTCCAATAGCTTTGTGAAGCAATAAAGCTGCAACACTACTATCAACACCTCCACTCAGTCCTAAAATAACTTTATCTTCTCCTATGGTTGATTTTAATTCGGTAATACTAGTTTCCACAAATGAATTAGGGGTCCAATCTCCTATACAGTTACAGATATTAAATACAAAGTTTTTCAAAAGTTGAGTTCCATCAGAAGAATGATAAACTTCTGGATGAAATTGAATGCCATAAATTTTTTCTTTTTCTAATGAAAATGCAGCAATTAAAACATCATGAGTACTTGCAATAACTTTATAACCATTCGGTATTTTTAAAATCGTATCTCCATGACTCATCCATACTTGCGAGTTAATGGAAATATTTTTCAATAAAACATCATTTGAATCTACAAAATTTAAATTTGCTCTGCCATATTCGCGAGAATTTGACTTTCCAACCTCCCCTCCGTAAAAATGCGAAAGAAGTTGAGCTCCATAACAAATTCCTAAAACTGGTATTTTATTTTTTATGTTTGTTAAATCGACATTAGGAGCAGATTCTTCGCGAACGCTATGTGGGCTTCCTGATAAAATTACACCTTTTATTGAGCTTGTTATTTCTGGTATTTTGTTGTAGGGATGAATTTCGCAGTAAATATTTAATTCACGTAAACGACGTGCAATAAGTTGAGTAAATTGCGAACCGAAATCTAGTATTAGAATTTGTTCTTGCATAGTTTAACAAAAATACAATTTAATTTTTTGTTGTAGTTAAAATAATTGTATATTTGCATTCTCTTTTTTTTGAGATACGCTCGGGGTGTAGCGTAGCCCGGTATCGCGCCTGCTTTGGGAGCAGGAGGTCGTCAGTTCGAATCTGGCCACCCCGACAATTTTTTTATTCTTTTATAAAAAAACTGCAAAATTTAAATTTTGCAGTTTTTTTTAATATTACAATTTGTAAATTAAAACAAGGCTTGGGTTGGTTTATTTTGTAAAATATTTTCAATTTTTTCCATTACCTCAATCGTTAACAGGGGCAAAACATCTAAAGCCTTAATTGTTTCTTTTAATTGATCAGCTTTACTCGCGCCTAATATTGCAGTGCTTACATTTGCGTTTTTTACACACCAGGCAATACTTAATTTAGGTAATGAGCAACCCAAATCTTTTGCAAATAAATCTAGTTGTTTTACTTTTTCAATTCGAGTTAAATCACCTAGAGTTCTTTCTTTTAGCCAATCCATACCTTCTATGTGTAATCTATTATCTTGTGGAGTATTGGTATTATATTTACCTGTTAGTAAGCCACTGGCCAGAGGACTCCAAATCGTAGTTCCCAATCCGAACTCTTTAAATAATAATAAGTAATCTTTTTCTATCTTACTTCGTTCAAACATATTGTATTGAGGTTGTTCCATAGTTGGGCCAATTAATTTATTTCGTTCTGCAAAAACAAATGCCGCCATTATTTCGTCGTTCCCCCATTCGCTGGTACCCCAATATAAAATTTTACCTTGTTGAATTAAAGTATTCATTGCCCAAACAGTTTCTTCTATTGGCGTATTTTTATCTGGTCTGTGGCAAAAAAACAAATCAATGTAATCAACTTGTAATCTTTTTAATGCTGCTTCACATCCTTCTATAATATGCTTTCTAGAAAGCCCTATTTGATTCGGTTTACCTTCTTCATATCCAAAAAAAACTTTGCTACTTAAACAATATGAACTTCGTGACCATTTTTTTTTCTTTAAAAGATTACCCATTACGGTTTCTGATTTGCCACGAGCGTAAATTTCTGCGTTATCAAAAAAATTAACACCATTGTCGTAGGCAATGCTCATCAATTCATCTGCGGTTGTATCGTCAATTTGTTTTCCAAAGGTTATCCAACTTCCAAATGAAAGAAGGCTTACTTGCAAGCCAGATTTGCCTAATCGTCTATATTCCATAAATTTAATTAATAAAATTTTTATCTTTTGTGTATCGTCTCCATTTTTCAATTACAGCTTGCATATCAGGAGGAATTTCTGAATCAAAAAATAATTTTTCGCCGCTAATTGGATGTGTAATACCAAGTGTTTTAGCATGAAGCGCTTGTCGCGGCAATAAATTAAAGCAGTTTTGTATAAACTGTTTATATTTAGATGAGTTAACTCCTTTTAAAACACTATCGCCACCATATTCGTTATCATTGAATAGAGGATGACCGATACTTTTAAAGTGAACGCGAATTTGATGCGTTCTACCAGTTTCTAATTTGCATTCAACCAGAGTAATGTACCCAAAGCGCTCTAATACTTTGTAATGAGTTACAGCGTGCTTTCCATGTTCGCTACCTTCAGGAAAGCTGTGCATTTTTTTACGATCTTTTAAATCTCGACCAACATTTCCAATAATAGTTCCACTATCTGTTTTTAAATCCCCCCAACAAATTGCAACGTATTTTCGATCCATTGTTCTATCAAAAAAATCTTTTGCTAATCGAGTCATAGCTAATTCTGTTTTGGCGATAATAATAATTCCAGAAGTGTTTTTATCAATTCTATGGACTAAGCCAGGCCGTTCTAAATACAAATCATTATTAAGTTTTGTTTTTGTTTTAGGTAGGTTTTTAAAATGATAGACTAGAGCATTTACTAATGTGCCGGTATAGTTTCCATAAGCAGGATGAACTACCATGCCAGGTTTTTTATTTACTAATACAATGTAATCATCTTCGTAATTAATGTCTAAGGGAATATTTTCAGGTAATATTTCAACTGATCTAGGAGGAACAGTTAATACAATTGAAATTTCATCTAATGGTTTTACTTTATAATTAGATTTAATGGGTTTACCATTTAAAAGAACAAAGCCAGCATCGCAAGCGTTTTGAATTTTAGTTCTTGTAGTATTTGCCACACGTATCATAATAAATTTATCAATACGCATACTCACTTGCCCTTTTTCTACTTTAATATGATGGTGCTCAAAGAGTGTTTGTTCTTCATCGTTTGGAAGCTCATCAATTTCTTCATCTATATTTAACATTGGGCAGATTTAGTGCTGAATAATTAATTTGTGTTGTTGCAATGATTTGTTGTTTTCATTTATAATTAAAAAGTAAATGCCATTAGAAAGTTGAGAGGTATTTATCTGATAATTATTTATACCATTGCTCGAAGTTAATTCATTTGTATTAATTACCAATTGTCCTATTGCATTATAAATTTGGATTGAAAATATGTTTTGAGAATCATATCGAAAAGTAATTTTATCGTTTGAAGGATTTGGAAAAAAAATAAAGTCTGTTTTTTTATTTTCGTTTATTAAAACTGGTGGCTGAATATATTTACCAAATATTGGTCTTAACATTAAAGATCCGTTAATTTGTGATTGATTCCAGCCAGTACCTGAATTATAATATAAATTTGTTTTATAATTATTATTTAAATCAAAGCCAATTGTTAGTCCTGTTGCCACTTGTTGTTGAATTCCGATATAGTATGTTCCAGGATTTAATACTAAAGGTGTAGTAAGTTTATATTCTGAAAACCGATTATAGCCTTTAGAATTATATTTTGGCAAGCAAGCAGAGTCTCTGAGCATAATTAGGCCTGGTCCTGTTTGACCATCGGCCCAAACGCAGGGTCTAAAAAAATAAGAGCTTTGCGCCAAGGTTAATGCGCCATCATAATCAAAATAAACACGTAATGCCCTTAATGTATCAGTTACGTTAACAGTTATTTTTAAGGCCATTTTTCCACCTTGTCCATTAATAAAGTAACCCGATTCAACACTTCCATCATCAAAAGCATAATAATTTTTAAAACATTGTTTTTGAATTATTGTATCGTTTAAAATAATAAAATCAGAAGAAATTCCCGAAGAACGATAAACAAAATGTTTAATTGTAAAATCGGCACTATCTTGAAATGGATTAAACGTATAATTACAGATAGGATTGGCATGGGCAGTAATACTACTATAGCCACTGCTATAAAACGGAGGTAAATTATCGGCTCCACCAGAGTATGAGTTAATTAATATTCCATTTTTGTCAAATAGTTTATTTTCGTAGGTCATGTTTAAGGTTAAGACACCATTATTTTTGATGCGAACAGAGTTTTTTATAGTCATTTCGAAAGGCTTATATTGTTCGAAAGGCATGGCTGAATAATTTTTAAGAAAAGAACTAGGAACTTGAGAAAAGGAGATGTCGTTATATGCTGTATCTGCAACTAATCTTCTGTTTTTGTTTAAATAAACATAATCAAGGTGCCAGTGATCAAAATTACCTGCTCCTGTTGCCCAATTTCGGAATCTAAATTTAAAACCATCTTTTAAAAAATTAGTATCTGTAATTGCCACAAATCCTCTTTTAAAAACACTGTCATTGATGTTAGAGTTATTATTTCCTTTAGAAAACCAGACCCTCGAAATCCATTTATTTTTAGTAGGTTGATAAAAATCTAAAATTAATGAATCGTTTAACTCAGGTGGATCGCCATTTCCACGGGCCTGATAATAAAATGATAAAGCAATGCTATCGGAAGGAAGAAGAATTTGATTAGCAGTTTGATACAGATTGATGGGTTGTGATTCTAGTGTATCAGCAGGAAAAGTAAGGTTTAGGTTGTTTAAACTAGGAAGGTATGGATAACCAAATTTATTTAATCCATCGAAAGTAGCAACGCCAAAGCTCGGAGGAGCAATAGGATAACCTATATTTACATAAGTTGAGGAATCTTGCCAAAGCAATTGATTTGGATAATTATTTGAGTTAGCGTAATAAAAATCATCTAAAAAAGGGATACTCAAGGAAATTATTTGATTTTTTTTATTTGGTTGTAGATAATTATTTGTAGATTGAGGAGATAATTCAGAATATAAATAGTTAAGGTTACAATTTAATGGTTTTAAATATTCTTGAGCCAATATTGTTTTACTTGCAAAAACAACAAAAAGTATGAAAATGATTTTTTTTGGCATAAAATTATTCATCGTAATCAGAAATGGAATCTGCTGAAGTATTATAGTACATTTCTTTTTTACCTATAATTAAATTTATTACAGTGCCTTTTTTAACTGGGTCGCCAGCTTTTATTTCAATTCCTTTTATAGATTGAAAAATTACACACCCATCACAATGGGATAGTTTTTCTTCAATTTTTCCTACAATTAAGCCTTGAGTTTCAATAATGAATTTTGCCTGTCGCTCACTTCTATTAATAAGTTTTGGCATAATAATTTGAGGAGCTGCCATCGCAGTTATATATAAATAAATTGTTCTATTGTATTTAACTTTTGAATTTGCTTCAGGTTCTTGTCTTAATACGATTCCTTTTTTTTCTTTAGGATCGAAAATGCTATCAATAATTTTATAAGTTACCTCTTTATCTAGTATAAAATTTGGTAAATCTGTAACATTTTGGTTTGTGAAATCAGGAACTAAAGTAAAATCACCATGTTTGGTATATGACTTTAAACATTGAATAATAATAAAAAACACAATAAAAAGTACTAATAAGATAAGAGTAAAGTGAATTAAAAAAGATTTAGACTTAATAAATAAAAGTATATTTTTCATGGTTAAACTGCTATATTAATTAGCTTCTAGGCCATTAAGCATCTTGAAACTTATTATCGCGAATTAGCACTTTAAACATAACAATTACAAATGCACCAATAGTTTGCTCAGCAATTTGCCATGAGCAATTCATTAATAGATGTTGTGAATTTAAGTTTTTTGCAAGTGAAATATGGATAATAGTAGCAATTATAAATATAGTAAAACCCGATAATATGCCTACTATTAAACCTTTTAAAAATATATTTCTAAATCGCTTCATTAATGAAGATTCAAAAATAAGATAAATACCAAAACTGAGTATTAGGTAGGTGATCGCAGCAAAACTAACAAACAAACCTACAGGAAATTGAATTCGTTTAAAATCATTTAAAAATATTCCATGCCAAACATAAAATAATGAAAACATTACTAATGCACAGATAATCCAAGAAATAAAAAATCTTAAATTAAAATTCATTTACAAAAACAAATTTATTAAAAAAAATCAATATTATATATGGTTTTTTGTTAATTTATCAACTTAATATTATTTATATTTGTTTTATGCAGCATGTAAAAAAAATAGGTTTTCTTTCTTTTCTTGTTTTTTTTAGTTGCTTAAAACAACCTAATTCAAATTGGGACTCTGATTTTGTATTGCCTATTGCTAATAGTTCTTTAAATATTAAAAATTTTTTTGGTGACACTCTTTTAAAACCAGATAATAATGGACTTTTGAATTTTGTATTCAATCGCGAATTATTGGCTATTAAACTTGACTCTTTAATTAATATACCCGACACGTCAATTATTCAAAATTTCGTTAATCCTTCGCCATTTCCTTCTTTAATGAATCCGGGACAATCACTTATTGTTTTTCAGCCCTCAGATCTAAGATTCGACATAGGAAACAATGTTTCCATAAAAACTTTTGTTGTTAGAAAAGGTAATTTAAAAGTTAAATTTAGTAATGATTTAGATCAACCTCTCGATCTAGTTTATGCCATTTCTAGTGCTAAAAAAAACGATTCAGTATTTAAAATAAGAGAAACTATTCCTCCAGGTATAAATTCATTAATTAAAAATTATGACTTATCGGGTTATACTTTAAATATGCGCGGCATTTCGGGCAATGCATATAATACTATAATTCAGAATTATAACATTTCTTTAAATCCAAATGCTTCAACTACAACAGTAAACCCAGGAAAAGGGGCCAAAATAGACTTAACATATACCCAAATTAGTCCTGATTTTGTTGAGGGATATTTTGGTCAGCAAATCATTTCAATACCTGAGGATACTTTACGTTTTAGTTTTATGGAAACACTGCAAGCTTCTAATTTTTTACTTAGTGAGGCAAATGTGGCTTTTCGTATTATAAATGAATTTGGTGCTGAATTTAGCGGCAACTTAAATAATATTAAATCTATTAATTCATCAAATAATTCAATTGTTAATTTAAATACCACTCTGTTATCTAATTTAAATATAAATAGAGCTACAAAATCAGCATTCAGTTTATTTCCATCTAATAAATTTATTTCATTAAATTCTCAAACTAATAATGTGGCTGCTTTTATTTCTAATTTACCTAATAAGTTAACATTTAAGGGTAGTGTAAGTTTAAATCCTTTAGGAAATATTTCTGGTTATAATGATTTTGCATTTTATAATACTGGAATAAAAGTTTTAGCTGATATTAACATTCCATTAAGATTTAAAGCAAATTATTTTAGATTAAAATCTACTGCTAAGGTTGATTTTAGTAATGTAAATCAGCTAGATCAGGTTAAACAAGGTAATTTAATCATTAATACCACAAATGGATACCCTTTTAAAGCGAAACTACAAGCTTACTTACTCGACGATCAAAATTTAATAATGGATTCATTGTTTTTGCCTAATGAAAACATATTAGAATCTGGAATAATTAATTCTCAAAATGAGGTAATTTCCTCATCTTCATCAAACATTAATATTCCAATATCTGATTATAAAATTAAATTATTAAAAAAATGCAAATCTATTCAATTTGTTACTTATTTTATTACGCCAACTAATAGCTCAGACATTAAAATAATGGAAAATTATGAGTTTAAAATAAATATTGTGGCAGAGCTAAGCTATAATATATCTATTAAAAGGAATTAATAATGACTAATTACAAAGTTTTCAAAATTTAATTTTTAGTTTTTGTATCTTTAAATTTGAAAAAATCTCTTTTAAATGAAAGCTAAATCTTCTTTAACTTATTTGAAGTTAATTATATTTATTTTTTTTGTTTCATTTAATAAGTTATATAGCCAGAAATTGACTGGTAAAATAGTAGATCCAAAAACAAATGAGCCTCTTGTTGGAGCAATAATCGAAATTAAAGGCACTAATTTTAATACTTCGACTGACGCTGATGGTAACTTTTCATTGCTTACTCCAGCAACACCTTTTACATTAGCAGTAAATAGTTTAGGTTACGTTACATTAGTTCAAGTTATTAATTCTATTGAAGAGCCGGTAAATTTAAAGTTGAAATCTGAACAAATTAATTTAATGGAAGTAGATGTTATAGCCCGTGGCTTTTCAGAAAAACAGAAACAATCTGCATTAACAGTTGAATCGCTCGATGCCGCGGCAATTAAAGCAACTTCTGCTGCTAATTTTTATGAGGGTCTTGGCCAATTAAAAGGAGTTGATTTAACTTCAGCAAGCATTTCTTTTCGGATAATTAATACACGTGGATTTAATAGTACATCACCTGTGCGATCTTTACAAATAATTGATGGGGTAGATAACCAATCGCCAGGTCTAAATTTTTCTTTGGGTAATTTTTTAGGTGCATCAGAATTAGATGTGCAAAAAGCAGAAATTATTGTTGGAGCAAGTTCTGCTTATTATGGACCAAATGCTTTTAATGGTGTAATTAGTATGATTACTAAAAATCCGTTTATTAAGCCGGGTATCAATGTTTTATTAAAGGTTGGGGAGAGAAATCTCCTCGAAACTGGCTGCCGATATGCCGAGTCTTTTAAAAATATAAAAGGCGAAGAAAAAGCAGCTTTTAAATTTAATTTTTCTTATTTGCGTGCAAACGATTGGCAGGCTAATAATATGGAACCCGTATTTGGATCTACTGATACAAAAAAAAATTGGGGTGGTTATAATGCTGTTAACCGATATGGTGATGAAATAGTTTACAATGCAAATTCAAAAGGACAAAAAGTTGGCTATCCTGGTCTTGGAAATTTTTATAGAACTGGCTACGAAGAGAAAGATATTGTTAACTATGATTCGAGAAATCTCAAATTAGCCTCAGCTATTCATTATAAAATAAAACCGTCAACTGAATTGGTTTATTCCTTCAATTTTGGAAATGGCACAACCATTTATCAGGGCGACAATCGTTATAGTTTAAAAGATATTAAATTTTTTCAAAATAGAATTGAACTTAGGGAGCAGGATAAATACTTTATTAGAGCTTACGCCACCAACGAAGATGCCGGAAACTCTTATGATGCAATTACCACAGCTATCTTACTTCAAAATGTTTCTAATAGTAATGCTGAATGGGGAAATAAGGCTTATCGAAATTATTATGCAGCTTACGTTGTGCCTGGTGTAAAAAAACTTCCTGGTTTTCCAACTATGGGACCTTATATCGGACCCGGTAATCCAAATAATTTCTTTTATAATTTTCAAGCTGCCGATTCAATTATGAATATAAATTCTAATCAAATGCAGGTATGGCACAATCAAGCTCGAAATGATGCAGATAATAAAGGGGTTCCTTTTTTAATTCCCGGTACTCAGGCCTATAAGGATGCATTTAACGAGATTATTTCTAAACCTTTAGGTCAAGGAGGATCTAAATTAGTTGATAGATCTGCACTTTACCACATTCACGGAGAGTATAAATTTATCACGAAACCATTTGATCTTACGATTGGTTCTAATATAAGATTATATATGCCAAATTCAGAAGGAACTATTTTTAGTGACACCGCAAACATAGTTATAAAAAACTACGAATACGGTTTTTATTCTGGAATGGAAAAAAAGGTTTTAGATGGAAAAATGAAGTTTAATTTAACCTTAAGAATGGATAAAAATCAGAACTTTGATTTTATTTTTTCACCAGCCGCGTCAATTGTTTATAATCTTTCTAAAGATAATATTTTTCGCCTTTCTTTTTCAGCCGGAATAAGAAATCCTACATTGCAAGATCAGTATCTTTATTATAATGTTGGTAATGCTATCTTACTTGGTAATTTAAATGGTTTTGATTCTTTGGTCACAATAGAATCCATTAAGAGTTATTTTAATGAAGTTTATACTGATAAAAATAAATTAAATTATTTTAATGTCTCGAAAATAGTTCCTGAAAAAGTAAAATCAATTGAATTGGGATACAGAACCTCTTTATTCGATAGGCTATTAGTGGATGCAAGTTGTTATTTTAGTTTTTATAAAGATTTTATTGGTTACCAACAGGGGGGAGATGTTAAATTTAATCCAGGAAATACGAATGAAATTTCAAGTATCATTTTCTATAGGGTAGCCGCAAATGCAATAAATATTGTAACCACTCAAGGATTATCTATTGGAGCAACCTATTATATGAAAAAGTACTTTTCGATAACAGGTAATTACAGTTATAATGAACTGAATAAAAAGGGTACGGAAGATCCTATTATTCCCGCATTTAACACACCTAAAAATAAATTTAATATTGGTTTTTGTGGTCGTGATATTAAATTTAAAATCAGACTGCCTTCAAAATCTTTAGAAGATAAAAAACACCTATCATTTAATGATTTTGGATTTAGCATCAATTATAAATGGGTTCAAGGATATGATTTTACTGGTTCACCATCGTTTACTGGCAATGTCCCTCAATATGATATGTTAGATGCTCAGATTAGTAAATATGTTCCAAAAATAAAAACAACGTTTAAGTTTGGTGGATCTAATCTACTTAATAATCTTTCTTTTCAAGTATATGGTGGTCCTAGAATAGGTCGATTAATTTATTTTTCTGCATTACTTGAATTAGACCGAAATTAAATTTGCATCATTACCTTAATTTTAATTTTTTTTATTCTTTTTAATTGATTGAAAATAGATTAGTTAATTTTTATAGTTGTTCGTTTTAATACATTTATTATAAATAAATAAGGGGCTGTTTTCATTTGAAAACAGCCCCTTATAAATTATAGTCTTTAAATATTATTGAATAATTATTTTTTTACTCAGTATAGTTTTATTTCCTAATTCGATTTTTGAAAAGTAAAGACCTTGATTTAATTGGTTTCGGTTTAAAGTAAATTTATTAGTATTTAAACCATCTAAACTTATAACAATACGACCAGTGGCATCGAAGAGATCAATTTTTTTGATGGTATTACCATCAGAAATAACATAATTAATTTCAGATGTTGCAGGGTTTGGATAAATACTTAGGTCGCTTCCATTTGATATGTTTTGAATTCCAACGTTAGAAGCTGGAACGCAACCAGCTAAATTTAAGGCGCAAACAAGTCTTGGGTTTAAAAATCCTTGAATAGTATCCATGTAATTTCTGCCTTTTGTTGCAGACATATCTGGATTTTCAAGCTTCAATTTACATGCCAAAGGAGTTCCATTTAGAGAATTTGAGTATGCGTTATAAGATGCAATAAAAACTGGTTCGTTCCACCAATCCCATGGTGCACTTTGTTCTATTTGAGGGTTTGCATTGGCTCCTGTACATGACATGTTAGGCCCTGGTGTTGGGGTAATGTGAGTGTATAAGCCAGGAATTCCTGCACTGTTTGCAATAGCTTTGGTTGAATATACATCGTTAAAAACTGAGTTTTGAAATATAGCTTGGTTACCTAACCTTGTTGATCTTTTTGTAGCGTCGAAACTTCCACTCGCTTCAACAACAAATTGTCCGGTTGCAGCTACGATTACATTTCCTGTTTTGTATGGAGCATAAGGATCTTTGTATGCATATTATTGGAGTTTCGCCTGCTTCTATCCATGAGCTATCTCCTGCAGCTCCGCCTAAGCTAAAAGCAACATTAATTGATGAGCTTTGTGTAGCGTAGTTTGGAGTATTCAATACGGTTGCATCTGTACCATCAAAATTCCCGGCAGTTAATTGATTTACATAAGATGCAGGAGGTGTTGCAGATTGATTAATAAACTTTGATAAATTTAATTCTGCAGTTTTGTTTAGGCTACCGTATGCAAGAGCTAAATAAGCGCCGGCACCGAATCCACCTACTGCAATTCTGTTTACATCTATTTTATAAACATTAGTAGTTGCTGCGTCATTTTTAAAGAAACGCACACAGTTTTTCGCATCTTGTAAACCACGGTAAACAGCATTAAGAAGTGTTCCTGTTCTTACATCTTGATTGGCTGAAAGTGCATTCCATCCAAGTCGATAGTCGGCTGAAACAGCCACATATCCTCTTTTGGCAAATTTCATACACATTTCAACAACTGAGCTATCTGTTCTTTTACCTATAGCCATTCCGTTGGCTACAGAAGGTAAGAAACTGCCTGCATGCAATACAATTATCAGTGGACGAGCAGTTAAAACGTCACCTGTAGGTTGATAAACATCCATCACTAGAGGAATTGAACTTGGTGTTCCTGTTAATACGGAAATATTATTCCCATAGGTAACATTGGTTGAAACAGTAACAGAAGAGAATGTCTCTGATAGGTAACGAGC